>ERZ773239.1070-NODE-1070-length-23272-cov-7.957746_pt1 | contig 23272 bp, 36 predicted proteins | sample MGYA00580521_ERZ773239 | MGnify/ENA primary metagenome ERZ773239 (study PRJEB29015, sample SAMEA2737801) | human gut metagenome | biome: human gut; feature: human-associated habitat; material: faeces | place: China | collected 2012 ... | reverse complement strand
ATCCAAAGGAGCAAAAATGATACTGAAAAATTTGAGTGATATAAAAAATCTTGGCCATAAAGGCCTTGATATATAAGGGTTAAGAAATATGATTAACCCTAAAATATGATTTAGAAAGGAGGTGAGAAATTAATGGGGCTGATAAATAAAATATTCTCAAAAGTATCTAGTAGTTTGGCTTTAACTAATTTAAAGGGAATAAATCAGCCAGATACAACTTTTGTAGATTGGAATGGCGGTATATATGATAGTGATATTGCTAAAAGTGCTATTCATACTAATGCAAGCAATATAGCTAAACTTAATCCTAAACATATTAGAAGAACCGGAGATACCGTAATACATTCACCAGATAGAAGAATAGAAAAGATGCTTATGTATCCTAATCCTTATATGAATATATATGACTTTTTATATAAAGTAGGTACTCATAGAGAAGAAAAGGATAATGCATTTATATATTTTCATAAAGAAAATTATGAATTATATCCGATTAGTGCTAGTAAGCTTGAGCTTCTAGAATCTAAGAATGGCAATTTATTTGTAAGATTTCATTTTAAAATGGGCAAACAAGTAGTTATACCATTTGAAGATTTAATAATAATTAGAAAACATTTTAATTCAAAAGATATGTTTGGTGACAATAGTAATGCTTTAAGAACTACTATGGAAGTAATAGATACTACAGACCAAGGTATAGTTAAAGCTATAAAGAGGTCAGCTTCTTTAAGAGGAATATTAAAGTGGAAAACTGTATTAAGGAAAGAAGATACAAAACAGCAGACTGATGATTTTGTTAAAGATTATCTTAATATAGATAATGATGGTGGAGTTGCTTCAACAGATCCTAGGTTTGATTTTGAACAATTAAAATCAGATGCTTATGTTCCCAATAAAGCATTACTAGATGGTTCTAAGGATAGAATATATAGTTATTTTGGAGTAAATGAAAAAATTATTCAAAGTAGATTCACAGAAGAAGAATGGAATGCTTATTATGAAAATACTATTGAGCCAGTAGCAATTCAATTATCATTAGAGTTTACTAAAAAAATATTTAGTGATAATAAACAAGGTCATGGGAATGAAATAATTTTTACATCCAATAGATTACAGTATGCTAGTAATTCAACAAAGGTTGAAGTTTCAAGACTATTAACAGATATAGGTGCAGCAAGTCTAGATGATATTTTAGAAATGTTTAATATGGCTCCAATTGGTGGAGAGGATGGAAAAAGAAGGGTTCAAACCTTAAACATGGTTAATGCTAATAAAGCTGACTTATATCAAATCGGGAAAGGGGGTGATGAAGATGACAATTCAGAAGAAAATAAATGATGTTAAAGAAATAAGAAAAATACAAGTTAACAAACTATAAGTAAGAACTATAGAAGGTAGTGAAAATAGAGTTGTTGGTGGGTATGTAAATAAATTTAATCAACAATCTGAAATAATGAGGGATTACTGGGGAGATGAATTTGTAGAAGTTATTTCAGATAGCGCATTTAATAAAACATTAGAAACTAAGTCTCAAAAAGCATTATGGAATCATAATACTGATTTAGTCTTAGGAAGTGTTTCAGCAGGGACATTAAATCTATTTACTGATGGAATTGGTTTAAGGTGTGAAATTACTTTACCAAATACAACTTGGGGTAATGATGCATATGAATCAATACAAAGAGGTGATGTAGATGGAATGAGCTTTGGATTTAGATGTATTGAAGATATGTGGAGCAAAACAGAATATGAAGGCAGAGAAATATATAAAAGGACTATCCTTGAAGTAGAATTATTCGAGGTTAGTCCTTGTGTTTTTCCAGCATATCCAGACAGTCAAATTAATTGCAGGAGCTTAGAAAATTATAAAAAAAACAACCAAGAAAAAAGAACTCAAGAGTTAATAATCAAGACGTTTTTATAATCAAAATTTTGGGAGGATAAATTTATGAACATTTTAGCGAGATTACAAGAAATCGAATCAAGAAAAAAAGAAATAAGAAACATTTTAGGAACTGACAAAGGTGCAGACTTAGATGCATTAGAAAAAGAATTAAGAGATTTACAATCTGAAAAGGAACAATTAGAAAAGAGACAAGCATTATTAGATCAAGCATCAGCAATTTCAAAAGGAATTGAAGAAGCAAGAAGTTTAGGAACTGTAAATGATATTATAAATCCAGCAAAGGAAGAAAAGAGAACTGAAAAAGTTGATATTGAAGAAAGAGGGAAAAAATTAAAGGAAAATAGAAGTGTTTCAGTAGGTTCTTCAGATTTAATACTTCCAAACCATCAATCAACAACAATTAATGGAACTTTCAATCAAGTATCATCATTAATTGATGGGGTTAAGCATGTTCCGTTAAATGGAGGAGAAAGCTATAAGACAGCATATGAAAAATCACATGGAGAAGGTGGATATACTGGAGAAAGTGAAGCAGCACATACTGCGGATGTTGAGTTTGGTTATGCAGAAATAACAAAATCAAAAATAACATCTTATTCAGAAGAAACAGAAGAGGTAGTTAAGTTACCAGCTGCAGATTATGATTCTGTAATAGTTGGTGGAGTTGGAAAATCTTTAAGAAAGAAAATAACAAAAGAAATATTAGTAGGAGATGGTGGAGCTAATCATTTAGTTGGTATATTCTCAGATAAAGCGAAAGCAATTGAGGCAGAAACTGATTTAGAAATATCAACTATTGACGAAACTACACTTGATGATATTATATTCTCATTTGGTGGAGATGAAGATGTTGAAGATACATCTGTATTAATATTAAATAAAGCAGATGTTAAAGCATTTGCTAAATTAAGAACTCAGGATGGGAAAAAAGTATATGATGTTAAGGCTCAAGGTAATAAAGGGACAATTGATGGAGTACCTTACATAATTAATTCAGCTTGTAATGCTATTTCAAATTCAACAACTGTTACAGGACAATATTGTATGGCATATGGACCATTATCAAATTATGAATTAGCTACTTTCTCTGAAACAGAAGTTAAGAGATCTACTGATTCAAAGTTCAAAGAAGGAATGATTGCTCATAGAGGAGTTGTCTTTGTTGGTGGTAATGTAGCAGCACATAATGGTTTCTTAAGAATTAAAAAAAAGTAGTTAGTGGTGCTAGTACATTTTCACTAGAGCCACAAGATAATAACATAGAAGAATTAACAGTATCTGAATTAAAAGCTATAGCGAAAGAAAATGAAGTTACTGGATATTCATCTATGAATAAATCACAATTAATAGAGATATTAAGAGCTACTATTTAGTAGCTCTTTTTCATTAAGGAGTGATTAAATGTTAGAAAAAATAAAATCATCATTAAGAGTTAAATCAACTAAATTAGATGTAGAAATTCAAGATTTAATAGAAGCAGCTAAATTAGATTTAAAAATATCAGGAGTAACTAAGATTAATGAAGCAGATCCATTAATAATTCAAGCTGTAAAAACATACTGTAAAGCTAATTTTGGATTAGATAATAAAGATTCAGAAAAATACCAAAAGTCTTATGACATGTTAAAGCAACATTTAAGTTTATGTGGTGAGTATAATGTGGAATGATGTTTGTTATTTAGGTAAGAGAATAAAAGAAACTGATGATATTGGTGACTTAATAGAAACTATAATTTATGAAAATGAAGTTTACTGTAATGAAAAATCAATAAAATCTAGTGAATTTTATCAAGCTCAAGCTGTTGGTATGAAACCAGAAGTTACTTTGGAGTTAATGTTAGCTGATTATAATAAAGAAAAGTATGTTAAATATGATGATGGATTTGGTGAAGAAGAATATACAGTTTTAAGAACTTATAAAAAATCTTCAGATAGAATTGAATTAACTTTAGTAAGAGGTGTTAATAATGCCAGTTCCTAAGAGTGTAATTAAGATAAAAAAAGGGAATATAGAATATATTTCAAATGTTGATAGGGTTAATTATACTTTAAATGAGCTTACTAGAGCAGCACTTAGAGATGTAGGTAAGTATCTATGTAATAGGTTTAGAAGTAATTACTATGGCCTATTTAAACGCAAAAAAGGAAGAGTAGGAAAATATACTCAATATTGGGTTAGAAAAAGGGAATGTGATTTACAAATTGGAATAAAACCATTTGCCTTTTATGGAGCATTTCAGGAGTTTGGTAGTAGTAAAACTAAGAAATTAGGTTTATTACAAAAAACAGTAAATGAAAATATTCCTAAAATAGTTGAAATTGAATCTAAATATCTTAGTGCTTTAGAAGATGAAGCAAGAGCATTAGCTTTAGTTAGTGAACAAGAATATGAGGGAGGTGCTGAGGATTAGTAAAACATTAGAATTAAGAAAAGTTATTAAAAGTTTATTACTACAATTTAATAAGAATGTATTTTATGAAAATGCTGATGATGATGCAAGATACCCTTATATAGTTTATGAGTTAGATTCAGTTGATTTCAATAACACTTATAGAGATGATTTAATTTTAACTATCAGTATATGGGATAAAGACACGAGTACTAAAACTGTTGAAACAATAGCTGATAATATTGAGAGGCTAGATTGTATTAATAATCCAACTGATACAGTATTACCAACATTCTATAAGATAAGTAGAAGTTCAATTCCAGATGAAGATAAGTCAATTAAAAGAAGAGAATTAAAGTTCTCTATTCAAAATTATTATATAGGAGAGTGAGTTAAATGGTAGCGCAAAAAATTATACTAGGGAAAGGTGTATTTTCTATAGGAGATACTCCAATAGCTCTTACTAGAGGTGGAGGACAGTTTACAGTAGAAAGGGAAGTAAGGCAAATTGAAGCTGATGGGGATAGAGGACCTGTTAAAGGAAGAACCGTAATAGATAAGTCAGTTCCTAAGCTAATAATGAATGTACTAGAAGCTATTCCAGAAAACCTACCAAAAATGTATGCAGGATTAAAAGCTACAAAAGGAGAAGGTAAAACAGTTATCACTGGAACATCTCAAATAGCTGATTCAGATTATCAAGAATTTGTAAAATGGACTGGTAAAACAAAAGATGGTAAAGGGGTAGTAATTAAAGTTGATAATGCTATTAACCTTGAAAATTTTGACTGGACATTAGCTGATAAAGATGAGGTTATTTCAGCTTTATCTTATACTGGATGTTATTTAGATAATTCACCACAGGATTATGAGCCTTGGGAAGTAGAATTTGCAGATTAATTTAAAAGAAGGTGCTTGCACCTTCTTTTTATTTTAGGAGGAATTATAAGTGAGAAAGTTAAATACAAGTGATGTTTTTTCATTAGCTAGATTAATAAAAGAAATTGGGATAAAAGAAGATATTAAGAAATTATCTACATCAGTAAATGAGAATACAGATGTAAAAGAAGCTGGATTTGATTTAATATTTACTGTAATTGAAAAGTTTGCTGAAAAAAATAGTGAACCTGCTTTATATAACTTTTTAAGTGGACCTTTAGAAATAGAACCAGAAGAGGTGGGTAAAGTTGAATTATTTACTTTAGTAGAAAATATTTTAGAAATAGCTGATATTGAGAAGTGGAAAGCTTTTTTAAAATTAGCAGTTCGATAGATTTAATTGAAATTGAGGAACTGCTATTAAGTAGATATAGTAACATTGATTATATTTTAAAACTTCATTTTCTAGAAGGTTATGAGATCATATTAAAAGCTTATGATAAAGAAATAGAGGATAGGATATGGGATAGATGGTTAATTGACTATAAGAATATGACCGAAGATAACTTTATTAATTTTGAAGATTATAAAAGTAAACTTATAATTAAAAATCAATCAGTAGAAGAGGATAAAGTAACAAAAGAGGAGCTTTTATTACTGGCTGAAGAAATAGAAAATAAAATCTCACAGAAAAGAGGTGAGGAGTAATGGCAATAGAAGTATTTAAACTCTTTGGTAGTATTATGGTTGATAATGACAAAGCTAATAAGAGTATTAGTGATACTGACAAAAAAGCTGAAGGGTTAGCAGGTAAATTCTTAAGTGCTGTAGGAACTGTAGCTAAATTTGGAACTGCTGTTGCATTAGGTACAGTAGCTACTAAAGCAGCTATTGATTTTGAAAATCAAATGTCTAATGTTGCAACTTTATTAGATGGTGATGTTAAAGGGAAAATACAAGACTTAGGAATGGAAGTTAAAAATTTATCTACATATACTGGAGTTAGTTCTGAATTACTAACTGACGGGTTATATCAGGTAATTTCAGCATTTGGAGAAACAGCTGATTCTATGAATATATTAGCAACAGCAAGTAAGGGAGCAAAGGCAGGTAATGCAACAGTAACCGATTCAGTAAATTTATTAGCAGCAGTAACAAAAGGATATGGTGATACATCTAAAGAAGCAGCTGAAAAAGCATCAGACCTGGCGTTTTTAACTGTTAAGTTGGGGCAAACTTCATTCCCAGAACTTGCATCAAGCATGGGTAAAGTAATTCCATTGGCATCAACAATGAAGGTAAGCCAAGAGGAACTATTTGGAGCAATGGCAACTCTTACAGGGGTTACAGGTAATACCGCAGAGGTATCTACACAGTTAAGAGCAACAATTCAAGGGATGTTACAACCGACAACTGCAATGACAGGAAAGATAAAAAAGTTAGGCTATGAAAACGGTCAAGCTATGATTGAATCTTTAGGACTACAAGGAACACTTGATAAGCTTAAAGAAAGTGTAGGTGGTAATGAAATAGCTTTTAGTGAATTATTTGGTTCAGTTGAAGCTAAAAATGCAGTCTTAGCACTTACAGGAGCACAGGCAGAAAACTTCACAGAAAAGACTAATGCAATGAGAAATGCAGTAGGTGCTACTGAGGATGCTTTTAAAAAACAAACTGATAATATTAAAGACAATTTTGCTAAATTAAAAAATGCATTTGATATTATGATGATTGATTTAGGGGAAAAGTTTTTACCAGTCTTAAATAACATATTAAATTGGGTTAATGATAAAATGCCTGTTATTCAAGATGTTTTATGGACTACATTTGATGTTATTGGTGAAACAATTACTTGGTTAAATGATATATTTAAAACTGTAACTAGCGAAATTAATATAAGTTGGGATACTGTTATAAATGCTATAAAGACAGTATGGGAAACAGTAGGACAGCCTATAATTGAAGCAATCACACCTTTAATAAATTCATTAAAAGAAAATTGGGAGATTATATGGGGAGCAGTACAATTATATTTTCAAGCAACATGGGATATGATGAAGATTGCATGGGAAACATTAGGGAAACATATCTTTGACTTTATAGTTTTAGTTGTTGGAACTGTAGCTGACTTTTTTGCAGAACGTATGCCTGCAATTAGTGGATTTTTCTCTCAAATGGTTACAGATATAACTACATTTTGGAATGAAAACTTAAAGCCTTGTTTTGATGCTATTGGACAATTTATAAATAATGTTTTAGCACCAGCTTTTAAATTAGTTTTTAATCATATAATTGCACCAGCAGTAGATTCAGCTTTTAAGTTAATTTCTAATTTATGGAATAGTTTTTTAAAACCAGTATTAGTAGGTATAACTGACTTCTTAACTGGAGTATTTAGTGGTAATTTTACAAAAGCATTTAGTGGAATAGTTAGTACTGTTAAAGGTATATTCGGCGGGTTAGTAAGTGCAGTCAAAACTCCATTAAATTTAGTTATAGGAGTAGTTAATAGTTTTATAAAGGGATTAAATAAGCTTAAAATACCTGATTGGATACCTGGTATAGGTGGAAAAGGAATAAATATTCCAAGTATACCTATGCTGGCAAAGGGAACTGATTACTTTAAAGGCGGAATGGCCTTAGTAGGTGAGCAAGGTCCTGAACTTGTTACAATGCCTAGGGGAGCTAAAGTTACTCCAAATAGAGAAACTAAAAACATGTTGTCAGGTAATAATAGTACAGTTATTCTACAAACTATATTAAATGGTAGTGTAATAGCTGAAAGCATAGCACCATTTTCAGATATAGTAAGTGGTAAAAGATTAAATTTAGCAGAAAGAGGGGTGCTTGTATAAATGTTAGGTATTACAATAGGAGATAAACATAGTTATAAAGACTTTGGATTAACTATAGTATCTAAAAATATAGGTACTCCAAAAAAGAAAAAAATTAAAGAAACTGTTCCATTTATGAATGGTACTTATGACTTTAGCTCTATTTATGGAGAACAATGTTACGAGGAAAGAGAATTGACATATAAATTTAATCTTATTAGCAATAGTAAAATACAGCTTAGTATGTTAAATACACTTATTACAAATTGGTTAATGAATAACTTTAAAACAGAATTGTATGATGATTCTATTCCAGGATTTTATTTTATGGCTGAATGTGAAGAAGTTGACTTTGATGAGAACAGGAAAGATGGTATCTTAACAGTTAAATTTAATTCTTATCCTTTTAAAATTTCAACTAATTATGAAGGTAGTGATATTTGGGATATATTTAATTTTGAATTGGATTATGTTCAAGATACAAAGTTCAACGTTAATGGAATAAAAAATATTGAAATATTTAATAATAGTGCAATAGGAGTTTATCCTGAAGTTATATGTGATAGTGATATTTATGTTACTAAGAATAATATAAAATATAAATTTCAAAAAGGTACTACTAAAGATTTTAGATTCAAACTAGATAAAGGCTATAATAATTTAACTTTAGAAGGTAATGGAGCTGTAGAATTTTTATTTAAAAAGGAGGTGCTTTAGATGTATGAGATAAAATTAATTAATGATGGAATAGAAACAATTATTAATAGTGCAAGTACATATATAGAAGCACCAAGAATAACAGGTAGTATTAAACAAGGAATTAATACTATTGATAGTTTTAATTTTATAATATTACCTAACAATCAAGGATATAGCAAAATACATCCTTTAAAAACATTAGTAGAAGTAGTTAATACAAAAAATGGTTCATTAGATTTTAAAGGAAGAGTTTTATTACCTATTCCTAAGATGGATCAGAACGGAAAATTTTATATCTCCGTAATATGTGAAAGTGAATTAGGTTATTTAATGGATTCTACAACAAGATATGGTGAATACCATGATATAAGTGTTAGGGATTTCTTAAATATAATAATTGATAATCATAATAAGCAAACTTCAAAGGATAAACACTTTATATTAGGGAATATAGAAGTTACAGGTAATTTGTATAGATTTATGAAATATGAGAAGAGTTTTAGTTCAATAAAAGATAATTTATTAGATAGACTTGGTGGAGAACTAAAGATAAGATATGAAAATAATATTAGATATTTAGATTATCTTATTGAAAGTGGAGATACTAAAGAAACTCAAATCATATTAAGTAAAAATTTAAAAACAGTAGAGCAAGAGAAGGATCCTACAAATGTTATTTCTAGATTAGCTGCATTTGGAGCAAAATTAGAGGATAGTGAGGAAAGAATTTCACTTAAAACTGTTAATAATGGCTTAGATTATATTGATGATATTGATGCTATTAATACATTTGGGGTAATAGAAGATGTAGTTATGTGGGATGATGTTACATTGCCTGAAAATCTTTTAATAAAAGCTAAAGAATATCTTCAAGAAAATAATAAGATAAAGAAAAAACATAAAATTGATGCTTTAGATTTATCAATTATAGGTCTTGATGTAGATAGTTTTGAGGTTGGTAATAGTTATAAAGTTATTAATCCTGTAATGGAAATTAATGAGTACTTAAGAGTTATAGAAAAAACTATTGATATTAATAATCCTCAAAACTCAACTTTAACTATTGGGGATAAATTTGATGATATAAAAACATATCAATCTAACATAAGCAAAACACAAAAATCATTATCATCATTAACTCAAAAATTAACTTCTGTTGCCAGCAATGTAATGAGTGTTAATGATGCTCTACAATCTACTAATGAAAATCTTTTAGTAACAACAGAAGGATTAAAGCAAACTAATGAAGCTATAATAACAACTAATACTGTATTAATAAACACTAATGAAAAGTTAGATAGAATAAAGAAAATGCTCATTATGGGGGTGTAATATGGAAGAAATAATAAGACTTTCATCTAAAAAATTAAATGCTAGCGAGGAAATATTATACACTAATATTAATGGAGCAGTAGTTAAATCTATATTACTATTCAATAACAATAATTCTGATAAAGAAGTAACACTAAAGTTAGATAGTGTTACTTTTTTATTTAAGTTAGCTGCTAATGAAACTAAGATAATTGATACTCCAATAGTTACAAATTTAATAGAGGCTTCAGGAGAAAATATTAATATACACATTTCAGGTATTCAATTATAGGAGGTGCTAGATATGGCTAGTATACATGAAAATTTAAGTAAAATAATAAATGCAGTATTTGGTAGAGATATAAGACAAGCTCTACATGATGGATTAGATGCTATAAATAAAGAGACAGAAAGTACTACATCAAGGCAAGATTATTTAGATAGAAAATATGATGAACAAATAAAAAATATGACAGTACAAGATCCATCATCTGCTGAAATTGTAGATATGAGAGTAGCTGCTAATGGGAAAACATTTGAAAAAGCTGGAGATAGATTAAATTATTTTGACGAACAATTGGATACTAAGGCGCAACAAGTTGACTTAGAAGTTGAGAAAAAAAGAATAGATAGTTTTACTAAATTAAAAGAAGGTAGTACAACTGGTGATGCAGAATTAATTGATGCAAGAATAGGTGCTGACGGAAAAACTTATAGTAACGTAGGTAACGGAATTAGAAACCAAGTTAAGAATATAAACACTGTATGTCCTTTATTTGTAAATAAAAGCAACTTATTTGATAAAGATTCTAGTGAGATAGTTAATTTAATGAAAAGTTCAAATTCAGATATTATTGTACCAGTTGGTGGGGTTCAAGCTATAATATTTAAATGTAATCCTAGTTCAACTTATAATATGTCTTTTAGTGGAGGGAATAGATATATTGTTTATCATACAAGCGAGTATCCGTCTTTAGATGTAGTAGTTAACAAAACAACATATATTCGTGAAAGTAGTGAAATTCTCAATGGTAATGTAAGATATGAGGGTGATGTAGTAACTGGAGAAAATGATAATTATTTAGTTGTTTACTTTGCAAATAATGTACAATATGCTGACACTAAAAATTGGATACAAATTACAGAAGGAAGTGGGCTTAAACCTTTCGCTAAATTCTTTAGTGAATACGAATTAAGTGGTTTAAAAGTTGACGTAAGAAAGGATGAATACACTTTTAAGCAAGATATAAAACAAGACTTGGGGAAACTAGATAAAGGATATTTGGTTATTTGTGTAGATGATGGAACTGAATATGATGTAAGTGTAACGTTCCCAATAATAAGAGAAAGTAATATTCCTATGAGTTTTTGTTTATTTGATACAAGTCCAATTTTAACAAATCCAATTTACAAAACTGAATTTGATTCTCTTTTATCAACTTATAAATGCGATGTGGTACAACATGCAACAAGTGTAATGGATAGCTGGGATATTGAAACAGTTGAAAATTATTTTATACAACAACAAAAATCAATGCAAGAAAAGGGATATAGCTGTAGTAGTTTTGTAGCTTCTGAAAATAAAAGTAGTGAAAACATAAGATTGGTAGGTTCTAAATATTTTGACCTTATATGTAGTGAGCCTAATAAAGATAACTATAGAAGAACAAATAGATATGCATTAGGTAGATTTGCAATAACAACAGGATTTGGATTACAAATGTATAAGAGTAGAATAGATAAGGCTATTAAAGATAAACAACTTCTAATTTTATATTATCATAGCGTAACAATGCAAAATGAAGCCTTCTTACAATTATTAAAAGATATAATTGTCTATGCTAAAAGTTCAGGCATAGAAATTACAACTTTAAAATCATTTTTTCTAAACAGTTAATTCACAATTGATATATATTGTTCGTAAAAGTAAATAGAGGATATATCCCAGTATTATAAAATACTGGGACTAATTTTAAAAGATATTTTTTATTAATTCTTCACCGAATTTTGTTAGTGATATTGAACCGTAGAATATCTTTACATAGGGTAAATGTGATTTTACATTTTTTAGATAATCCATATCTAAAGTACCTATAATATTGTCATAAAGATTAGGAATAAGTAATTTATTATCATCATGAATAGTTAAAATTTTAAGTCTTTCAAGATTTTCAAGAGATATAGTGTATTCATCATGATATAAAGAAAAAGAATAGTATTTTGGATCAATTACTATGTTATAGGCATCAATTCCAGCACCGTCAAATTCGGCTCTTTGTAGTCTTACTTTTATTTTGGGAATTTGCATAGTTCCATCTTTAAAAAGTTTTTCTAATAATTCAGCATCAAATACAGAAAGTTGTTTTATTACTTCAACAAAAGCTGGATGAACATACTTAGAGTTATTAACTTTCATAGAGTTAGCAATTAAATTTATATACATGTTTTTTAATTGCTCTTTATCTAAGTTATATCTAAGAGCTTCATATGCTGGAATAACAATATTAGATTCTGGTTCTTTAAGAAATTCAACAGGTGTATCACTTAATTTATCTTCTAATTTAGATTTTACAGCGGCATCAATATGTTTAAATCCATATACAGCCCAACTGAAAGGTGCTAATAATACATTTAATGTGGATGTTAATGTATCAAGAGCTTGACCAACATTTTGGGCTGATGGATGTATTGCATCATCATAGACCTTGTTTAAAATATTTTCATCTGATGCAGCATTAGTAACTGCTGTTCCAATTAACGTTTTTAATGACATATATTCACCTCCTTTTTAATATATGTTATCATGAAAGAAAGGAAGTGTTAATATGTTAAGTGTCATATTTTGTATTTTATCGTTATTGGGAATATGTTGGATTGTATTAGGGGTAATGTTATTAAGTTTTGGTGGTAGTGTAAAAGTTACTATTATTAATCCTTTAACAAAAGAAAGAGATATAGTAACTGATATAAATTTAATAAAAAGTAAAGGATGAGTTTTTATGAATGAATTAATTAGAGAGTCATTTGGCTCAAAAAGTAATAATATAGTAGAATTAAATTTAACAAGATTTGGTGATTGTTGTGTTATGGCAATGAGAGCTGATGAAAGTGAAAAGGGATTTTATAATAAGCATATTGAGTATGTATTTAGTGAGTGCACAAAAGCATTATCTAATAATGGAAAAGTTGGTGTATACAAAAATATAAAATGTAATGATAAAAAAATAAAGCATTATATAAGGATTATAGATAATATGGATGATTTAGACAATTTCAAGAATAATATAAAAAATATATATTCTCTAAGAGCTTAGGAAACTAGGCGCTTTTAATATTTCTTAATTTTCGGGAGGGGCACCAAGAAAGTATAAAATTTTAAGTTATGTCTATAATAATTAGATAAAACTTAAAATGGAGGTAATAATTATGATAGAATGTGAAGAATGTGGAAGATATAAACATGTTGATGATATTGAAGAATGCCCAAAATGTGGAATGGAGCTTTGCGAAAGTTGTTATCAAGAACATGTGAAAAGATGTTTAAATCCAGAAGTATATGAAGATGATGACTATCAAAATTAAATATCAAAATTATTAAGAGCTTACATATGTAAGCTCTTTTTTAATATAAAAAAGGAAGGTGTAAAATGGAAAACTTATTAAACTATTTTAAAATTATTGTTGCAACAATAGGAACTGCAGTAACATGGCTATTTGGAACATGGGATACTGCTCTTATTGTTCTAGTGTCATTTATGGCATTAGATTATCTAACAGGAGTTTTAAGAGCTTGGATAAATAAAGAGGTATCTAGCGATATAGGACTTAAAGGAATAGCAAGAAAAGCGGTTATATTTGTAGTTTTAATTGTTGCAGTATTACTAGATAGACTATTAAATACAGGAACATGGGTATTTAGGACACTTATATGTTACTTTTATATAGCTAACGAAGGTATTAGTTTATTAGAAAATTGTGCAGGATTAGGATTACCTATTCCTGAACAATTAAAAGATGCATTAGTACAATTAAAAGATGGAGAAAAGAAAGAGTTAAGTAAAGAGCAGGAGTAGATCCTGTTCTTTTAATTTATAAAAATATATTAAAGAAAGAAGGAGTATAAAATGAATATTATAGAAACTAATTTAAACTTTGGAAAATTATCAAATTTAGGTGAAATAAAAAGAATAATTTGTCACAATGCAGATGCATCAACATGCACTATTCAAGATATAGATAGATGGCATAAAAATAACGGCTGGGCTGGTTGTGGTTATAATTTCTTTGTAAGAAAAGATGGAAGTATTTATAGAGGGAGACCTGAAGATAAGCTTGGAGCTCATACAAGCAATTATAATACAGGAAGCTTAGGAATTTGTTTTGAAGGTAAATATAATAATGAAGAAATGCCAGAAGCACAATTAAAAGCTGGACAAGAATTAATTAAATACTTATTAAATAAATATAATCTATCTAAAGCTAATGTATACAAGCATAAAGATTTTAACAATACAGATTGTCCAGGAAATAAATTTCCATGGGATAAAATAATTGATTTTAATTGTATTAATATTATAATATCAAACAATGTTGGAAGTAAAAAAGAAGGTTATTCTGAATATGCTAATTATGTTGGAACTAGATGTAAAGAACTTCAAAGTTTATTAATATCATTAGGATATAACTGTGGTGGATATGGAGCTGATGGAATATTTGGTAAAGGTACTTATGAAAGTTTAATTCAATTCCAAAAAGATAATGGATTAAAAATTGATGGATTAGCTGGACCTAATACATTTGATAAGCTATATGAATTAGTAGCTGTTAATGATTCTGATATTTCTTTCAATTTTGAAAAATGGGTAAAGGATTTACAAACAGAATGTAATAGACAAGGATTCTCTAAACAAAAAGTTGATGGAGATCCAGGAGATAAAACATTAAAAGGATGCCCAACATTAAGAAAAGGTGCAGAAGGTAATATAACTAAATTAGCTCAAGAAAGACTAATAAGTTTAGGTTATGATTTAGGAAAGCATGGAGCAGATGGAGATTTTGAAACTGATACTTATAATGCAGTGATAAAATTTCAGAAAGATTATGGACTTTCAGCAGATGGAATTGTTGGTCAAAATACTTGGAGAAAATTATTGAATTTATAAATTAATCAAGGCTGGTAAGTAAAAGAAAATCTTGCTTATTAGCCTTTTTTGTTTTGTAGAAAAATAAATATATTTACATAAATTTTAAATTAGTATAAAATTAGGTTTATAAAAAATTAACCTAATAGGTTAATAAAAATTGACTATGGAGGGTATACTATTATATAATGAAGTTAGAATTTAAGACTAATAAATTAAAGAAACACTGCGAAAACCCACCAGAAGCTCAAAAGAAATATGGAAAACAAATAGGAATAAAGTTAACTCAAAGAGTTAATGAGCTAAAAGCGGCTAGCAATTTAAATGATATTGCTAAAATGAGCGCTATTAACGGATTCCATGAGCTTGGTGGAGATAGAAAAGAAGAGTTTGCTGTTACTTTGATTCATCCTCATAGGTTGGTTTTTACAGCTAAAATTGATGATGAATCAAATTTAGAAAATATAACATACAATGATATTAAGGTTTTAAGAATTGAGGAGGTGATTGATTATCATGGGAAAAACAAACGAAAATAGCAACAGGGGATTTTTACCATCCATTGCTATACCTCCAGGTGAAACAATAAAAGATTATTTAGAATCTTTAGGAATGAAACAGAATGAGTTGGCTACAAGACTAGATATGTCAGTAAAGCATTTAAGCAATATTATTACTGGTTCAGCCCCTATAACTTATGAAACAGCATTGAAGCTAGAGGCTGTAATAGGACCAAGTGCTGAATTTTGGATTAACTTAGAAAATAATTATCAATTAGATAAAGCTAGATTAGAAGAACAAAGTAAATTAATACAAGATTATGAAGTTTTGAAAAAAATTCCATACAATGACTTATGTAAACTTGGATGGTTGGAACAAACTAGAAATAAGGAAGAGAAAGTGAAAAATTGCAGGGAATATTTTAAAGTTGCATCATTAGATTTAATTCAAAACTCTTATGCAGTATCATTTAGATTAAGTAAAGCAAAAAATGAAATATCAGATTATGGAGTTTTAGCTTGGTTACAAAAAGCAGAAGAAAGAGGTATGCAGGTACCAGTATTACCTTTAAATAGAACAAAACTAAAAGCTATGATACCTGAATTCAGAAAGTTAACATTGGAAACTCCAGAAATATTCTATAAAGAAATGAAAAAACTGTGTGCAGAGTGTGGGATAGCATTAGTATTAGTAGAGTGTGTACCAAAGACATATATCAATGGAGCTACTATATGGAAAGGAGATAAAGCTATATTAGCGCTAAGTGTAAGAGGTAAAAAAGCAGATATATTCTGGTTTACTTTTTTTCATGAGTTAGCACATTTGATTGAACATCATAAAAAGGAATTCCATATAAGTTTTGAAAAAGATGAAGTTGAAGATGAAGCTGATTGTATGGCTAGAAATTATTTGATTTCTGATGACATTTACAATAACTTTATTGATAAATACGATTATTATAATCCGAATATAATTAAATGCTATGCTGAAAGTATAGGAATAGCACCTTGTATTCTAGTTGGACGGTTACTACATGATAAGCTAATAGAATATAAACAATGTTATGATGTGTTAAGGCCATCATTTTCAATTGTAAAAAGAAAAGAGTAGTTAATATTGACTACTCTTTTCTTTTGAGTCCGATACAAAAGATAAAATAATATTTTTATTAAGTCCAAATAGTTTCTAAGCTAGCATTTAATTGTTCTTTCTCTTTTAAATCTCTACTAATACGGCTGATAAAATCTAATTTTTTAAGGCACTCTTTTAGAGCATTAAAAGAACATTCTTTATTATCAATTAGGGAGTTTAGAGTTTTATATATAGAATCAGAATTATTTTCTATAAATTCCATACAGTCTACAAGTATTCTTTCTTCAATTAATATTAATTTATCATTATTTAGTTTTCTCATAGTAAACCCACTTTCTTATATTTAAATTTAAATATAGTTACTTATTTTTTTCTGTAAGTACAAATTAAATAGTCATCATTACTTAAATATTTAGCAGAGAACTTATTACATCAATTACTAATATACTATTAAATAGTATCAAAATAATACCCTTAAGAGTATCAAAACAATACTCATATAGGTATCAAAACAATACCCTATATTTATTACTAAAAATATTTATTATATATATTTATTATTTTTTTACAAAAAAGTAACCTTTGCTTCAACCAAAGGTTATTAATTTTTATATATTATTTTTGTGCTTAGCCAATAACATTTCAATTGCTTCATCAACTAATTTAGATTTAGGTATTCGCGTATTTGTACTTAAATCATCTAATAGTTTTGCTAAATCTTTATCTAAAGAGGTAGAAAATCTAACTCTATTTTTTAAATCTTTATTTCTTATTAATTCACCCATTATAATTTCTCCTAAAAAAAGATTCTATAAAAAAACAAAAGCCTTTGGATCATCACCAAAGACTAATTATTTTTATTCCATGTTATAGTATATCCAATTATTTCAGCAATTTCTAATACTTCACTATATTTTAAAGTTTCATTAGTTATTTTTTTGCTAAGATTTTGAACGCTATAAGTTGTATTATTTTTTTTATTTAGTTCTTCTTGAACCTTAGAGATAGTCCATCCAGATTTAATTATATATGATTTAATATCATTTTTTATACTCATTTAATCACCTCAATATAATTCTTATTATATTATAAAAGTTTAAAGTAATCAACTTTTCAACTATAAGGTTTAAAAAAGTATTGACAGGTTAAAAAGATGATGATAATATTTAACTATAAAGTTTAAAAAACAACTTTAAAGATGAAGCGAGGTGGATTAAATGTCAAAATCAAAAGTATCTAAAAATTTCATATCATTTAGACAATACATTAGAACTAAGGACTTATGCGTAAATGAACAATATCTTTTAGAATTGCTTTTCGAGTTTCATAATCATAGCTTTGGTTATGCTTATCCAGATTTAAAAACTTTGATGAAAGCATTTAATACAACTTCTAAAAATAGAGTAATTTATACTATAAAAAAACTGGAGAAAAAAGGTTTAATTACAGTTGTTAGAAAGTTTAAAGAAAATAATAGATATTTTATAGCAAATATAAATGAATTTATTGTTATAGAAAACAAGAAAACTCCAGCAAAGGTACATGTCGATTCTAACGGTGATTTACCTTTAGAGGGACAAATAGATATTGAAGAAGTTTTAAAAGAAAATGAGAGCCAATCTGACAAGATTAAACTTATATTAGACAAATTCAAAGGAATTATATTATCTAAAAAGCAAAAAGAAGTGATTGATAATACTGAAAAAGGTATTTTAGAAAATGCAATTGCAAGTATAACTGTAGATAAAATAAATGCTACTTATCTTCTTGGAGCAATAGAAAGAGCAAAGACTAAATCAAAATATTTAGTTGATGGAATAAATCCTTTTAAATTTAACAATTTTAAAGCTAGAGAATATGACTATGATTCTTTAGAAAAGAAATTGTTAGGGTGGGATAAGCAAGAAGAAGTAATTGAAGAAGAATTACCTTTAGGAATTGGCTGGTTAGGAGTTTAAAAATATGAGTATAGATGGAAGAATAAGAGAACTTAAAAGGCTTATATTACATGAGAAAAATAAGCAAATAAGAAAAATTTATAAAGAGCATATAGAGTTTTTAAAAACTCAAATTTAATAAAAAATTTGTTTATAAAAGAAAAAAAGGCATACCAAAGATGGTACACCACACAATCACAAATTGAGTATACCATCTTGGATGTAAAAATTCAAGGGGGATTTTAAAATGAATTTTGAAGAAATAAAGATGATTTTAGACATTATGATAACGTGGCTATTTTGGGCAATAGTACATTTAATTTTTTTATTGTCAGTTTTAGTTACAATCAGATTATTTTTAGGAGTAAGTATTCCTAAGAAGTTACTTGAATTAATGAATAGATAATTAGGAGGTAAAGGAAATGAAATTAATAACTGTTGATATAGGATCATTTAATATCAAAACAAGTGAAGGAATTATTTTGGAAAATAGATTTGAATTAGATAATAATGCTGAAACTTTTGGGGGAGAAGTGTTAAGTTTTGATGGAAACAATTATTTCTTTGGCAAAGGAGAGTTTAATAAAACTTTTTCAAAAGCTCATAAAGAAATTGAAGTACCATTATTTTATGCATTATCAAAAAGTAATGTTTCAGGAGAAGTAAATTTAATATTACACTTACCAGCAAGTCAAATGGCAATGAAAAACTTAATAGTTGATAGGTTACAAGGTCATGAGTTTACCTATAAGGTAAATGGTGTTGAATATAAAACTATTTTTAATAAAGTTGGTGTATTAAGAGAGGGATGGAGCTCATTTTATAGCCTATCTAAGAGAAATGATGGATTAATTGCAGTAATGGATATTGGAGGGAGAACAACTGATATTTTTACATTTAACAACGGCATTAATGAAAAAGAAAAGTCGCTTCCAATAGGAATGATGGATGTATTTAACGATATAGCTGATAAATTGAATGGACAAGGCGAAAATAGAAGATTGGAAGATATTCATAAGTTATTAGCAAATGAAATAATAAATATTGATGAATTTGAATGCGTTATTTATAAGTATGCAGCAAAGATAATAAATGATGTAAAAGTAACTATAGATAACCTTAGTGATTATAAAATTTATCTAACTGGGGGAGGAGCAGAGTATTTTATAAATGTTCTTGATAAGAAATTTAGAATAGAAATTATGAAGAATAATTTATGTTCTAACTGCAATGGAAGCTACAATATTGGAAAGGCAAAGGGGTTAGATAAATGATGAAATTTGTAATCTTTCTTGATAAGAAAATAAAAGATGCATTAGATAAAATTATTTATATAAAAATAGATAATAAGATTGTATATAAAGAAGAAAAAGCAAGGGGATTAGATAAATGATAAAAATGAGGTTAACATTTGTTGATACTGAAGAAGGCAATATTGAATTAAATAATTCTTTAAATAAAATACAAGATATTTTTACAGTAATACAAACAAGTAAAATTTATAAAGGAAGGGGAAATAGTAAGTATAGCAATATATATTTAGATGTTGATAATAAAGCACCAAAAAGCACTAAATAACACATACTGTACTTATTAAAAGTTATGTACCTTATATTATAAAATTGATGTAAGGTACATAATGATACTAGGTGTGCAAATGAGGGTTAATTTGAGTCTGAATGAAAATAATTCTAAAGATAAAAAGATAATTGATTTTTTAGAAAGTAAGTATAATTCATGTGCTTATATAAAAGAAATATTATATCAATTAGCAAATGATAATGATGAAGTTAATATATTATTGTCAAATAAAAATAAAAATTTTGAAACAACAAAGCAGTTTAAAGAAGAACCAGAAGAATCATTCGATGAAATCATAGGAGTTGAGGGGATAGAACTTTAAATATGTTGAGTTTTGATAATTAATAATAAAATAAGTGGACAAATGTTGTTATTTAACGTTATTTGCAGATAAAACTATGCAACAATTGTTAAGCGGTAATGTGGATATTGGCTTTTCAGGACCAGAGCAAGTTGTTTATATTTACAATCAAGGGAGAGAGGATTATCCAGTAGTATTTGGACAACTTACACAAAGGGATGGTTCATTTTTAGTTGGAAGAGAAGAAGAGGAAAATTTTGACTGGTCATCATTAAAGGGTAAAGAAATAATTGGTGGAAGACCAGGTGGAATTCCAGAAATGGCTCTAGAATATGTATTAAAACAAAATGGGTTAAATCCAGAAAATGATGTGAAAATGGTTACTAATGTAGATTTTACAGCTACAGCAGGTGCCTTTAAATCAGGAATTGGAGATTATGTTGCATTATTTGAGCCAACAGCAACTATGCTTGAAAAAGATGGTGCGGGAAATATAGTTTCATCAATAGGTAATGAAGCAGGAAATATTTCATATACCTGTTTTTATACAACTAAATCCTATATGGATGAAAATCCAGATATAATTCAAAAATTTACTAATGCAATTTATAAGGGACAACAATGGGTTCAACAACATACAAGTGAAGAAGTAGCAGATTCAATTATTTCGTTTTTTCCAGGAACAGATAAAGAAGTAATAGTTAAAGTAATTGATAATTACAAAAATATAGAAGCATATTCAGAAACACCTGAAGTAAGTGAAGATGGATTAAATAAATTAATGGATATTATACAAGGATATGATGAAAGTTTAATTACTGAAAGACCTGATTTTAATATTATTGTTAACAATTCATTTGCAAAACAAGCAATAAAATAGAAAATAATAAAAATTTTAAAAATAAGTAACTAAATAGATATAAAATGATTGGTGGTGGTAAAGTGAGTCTCTTAGAAGTAAAAGATGTAAATATGAACTATCATACTATAGATGGTACTACAGAAGCCATAAAAAATATAAGTTTTAAGGTTGAAAAGGAAGATTTTATAAGTATTATAGGTCCTTCAGGATGTGGAAAGTCAACCTTGCTTAATATAATAAGTGGAATACTAATTCCATCTAGTGGAGAAGTGAAATTTTCAGATTCATCAATAAAAAATAATTTAGATAAAATGGGATATATGTTTCAAAAGGATTATTTATTTCCTTGGTTATCAGTTAGAGAAAATGTATTGTTAGGACTTAAGATTAAAAAGATATATACAAAAGAAAACATAAAATATGCAGAAAGCTTATTAAAGTGTTATGGGTTAAATAAATTTGAAGAGCATAAACCTGAGCAGTTGTCAGGAGGAATGAGGCAAAGGGTAGCTTTAATAAGAACATTGGTATTAAGACCAGAAATATTATTGCTTGATGAACCATTTTCTGCTTTAGATTATCAAAGCAGATTAAAGATGACAGATGATGTGTATGAAATAATTAAAAGAGAAAAGAAAACAGCAATAATGGTAACTCATGATTTAGGTGAAGCAATAGTAATGTCTAATAGAGTTATAATTTTAAGTAATAGACCAGCAACAATTAAAGAAGATGTAAATATAAAATTTGAAAATAAAGATGCAACTCCTTTCGATAAAAGAAAAGAATCAGAATATAATGAGTATTTTAGAAAACTATGGGGGGAGTTGGATAATTAATATGGAAAAAGAACATGAAGTATATTTAAAAAAGGTAAAAAGAAATAAGTGGAAAATAGGAATAATAAGAATTGCAATATTGGTTATATTTATTGCACTTTGGGAAGTTGCAGCTAAATTAAAATTGATTGACCCATTTTTAACATCAAGTCCAAGCAGAATAGTAAAATCATTAATTAGTTTTGTTAATGGAGGTACATTATTTAGGCATATATGGGTAACTTGTTATGAAACTATAATTGGATTTATGTTAGGAACTATTTTAGGGGTAATTATTGCAATAATATTATGGGCATCTAAGACAGCATCTAAAGTATTAGATCCTTATTTAGTAGTGTTAAATGCTTTGCCAAAGGTTGCACTTGCTCCAATTATTATATTTTGGGTTGGGAATGGAACTCCAGCAATTATTACAATTGCATTATTAATATCGATTGTTACAACTATAATAAGTGTTTTAACTGGTTTTAATGAAGTTGATGAAGGTAAAATGCTATTGATGACAACATTTCAAGCAAATAAATGGCAAAAGTTAAGATATTTAGTTTTTCCAGCATCAATACCAGTAATTATATCTGCTTTGAAAATAAATGTAGGACTTTCATGGGTAGGAGTAATAATGGGTGAATTCTTGGTGGCAAGAGAAGGATTAGGCTTTTTAATAATATATGGAGGTCAAATTGCTCAATTAGATATGGTTATGATGAGTATTGTTATTTTATCAGTAATTGCATTTATAATGTATGAAGTAGTTGCAATTTTAGAAAATAAGCTTGTAAATAAAAAAAAGTGAGATTTACAATAATGGCAAATTAAGTTTTTTTAGTAAAATAATAAAATTAAATAAAAGTTTGCCATTTTTAATTACATAAATTTGAATATAATGTAGAAAAATAAATTATTATTTGAAAAAGAGTACTTTTTTTGTTAAAATTATATATTATAAATGCGAATCAATAGTTGAAATTTTAATAAAAAAAGAAACATTGCAATAAAAAT
>ERZ773239.1061-NODE-1061-length-23453-cov-5.320882_pt1 | contig 23453 bp, 19 predicted proteins | sample MGYA00580521_ERZ773239 | MGnify/ENA primary metagenome ERZ773239 (study PRJEB29015, sample SAMEA2737801) | human gut metagenome | biome: human gut; feature: human-associated habitat; material: faeces | place: China | collected 2012 ... | reverse complement strand
GGATTACCAACTTTGGCTCCAAGACTGGCTCCAAGACCGTATCCCATTGTTCCAAGACCTCCAGATGTCAATAATTTACGTGGTTTATCATATTTATAAAACTGAGCGGCCCACATCTGATGCTGTCCAACTTCTGTTGTAATGACTGCCTCACCTTTTGTAATATCATAAATCGCTTCCATGATCTCAGGGCATGTTAAACATCCCTTGTCATATGTTAATGGATATTTTTCTTTATATTCTTTGACTATATTCATCCATTCTTTATGTTCCTGTGCTTCTAAGCGGCGATTGATCACAGTCAGAACTGCTTTTACATCTCCGATGATTGAAGCAGATACACAAATATTCTTATTGATCTCAACTGGATCAATATCGATCTGTAAAATCTTAGCATTCTTTGCAAATGTCTTTGGATTTCCTAATACACGATCACTAAATCTTGTTCCGATCGCGATCAGTAAGTCACAATGAGAAACTCCAAGATTTGATGCCTTGGTTCCATGCATACCAAGCATTCCACTGTAACGCTCATCTGTACCATTAAATGCTCCTTTTCCCATCAAGGTATCACATACTGGGGCATCAACTTTATCTACAAACTCTTTTAATTCATCTGCTGCATCAGAGATAACTGCTCCTCCACCTACTAAGATGTATGGACGTTTTGATTCTTTGATCATCTTGATCGCATTCTGAATATCTGCTTCTTTGATTCTCTCGCTGAAACGGATGATCTTCTCTGGTTTTTCTGCTTCATAAGATGTCACGGCTGCCGTCACATCTTTTGGAATATCAATTAAAACCGGTCATGACATATAGAATCAAATATGATGAATTCTTAAATAAATATGGTCAGAATCGTAAGCGCATTAGGAACAACAAGATTTTTTATACCAAATTTTCAAATGACAAAGATAAAAACAATATAGCTTTTAATGAAATGAGATTGAATAAATATCTAATGGATAATACGATTTTAGGTGATATGAAAGAGGGATCGTATAAATCAGTAATGATTGGATTAATAGGATATAGTTTGGCAGATAAAGTTGAAGAATTAGAGATAAACATTGAAGAGAAAGATGGATTCTTAGAATATCTGAAATCTATAGAAGGAAAATGGCTGTATTCAGCAGAAAGAAAAGAAGTAGTAAAAAGATTTGAAGATATAGGTGTAAAACTACGAAGACAAGGAATCAATACATTAAATGGAGCCTTACAAGACTTTTATGAGAACAGATATAAATGTCGTTTTAGAAATAAGCAGATAGATGAAAATGGTAATCTCACTAAGAAATCTCTAGTAGATTATCGAAGAACTTTAGAAGATGGTTCTATTAATCCTATGAGAAATAAAGCCTATTGGATATTAGAATAAAATGGCTTGGCTTAGAATTGGCATCTCACTAAATATATAGTGAAGTGTCAATATCGAGCCAGACAGAATATTCATTATATAGGAATGGGGTAACACTTTGAAAAATTAAAACTGAACAGAATAAATTTATATGATTTTTCGGATTGGAATGGCATATTGCGAAGCAATGTGACAGTCCATATCTGAAAAAAGACGGACAGCTTAGATTGACACTGTAAGGTGGCAAGATAAGGTGGCTGGCTAAAGGGGAGTAGGGATTCCCCACATATAAATAAGGAGAACAAAGCATGAATAATTTATCAGATAAATATTACAAGCAATATGAGCAGTTAATCAATTAGATTATCACATCACAGCATATGACATTCTTTGATAAGGCTGATCTCTTAGAAAAGATGGATGAAGATTTACAGAAGAAGCTTGCACAGGTGAAAGGATATGATATTGCTTGTTGATATATCATATTACTTTTTTTGACACCAACTATTTAACATTAAGCTACACGACGCAATCAAAGATTGCTGTTCCGCTAAAATGCTAAATACCTTACCGCAAAGAAAGTAACAAAGAAACGGTATTTGTATCGTACTTATGATAAAAGAATTTTGGAGGGAAATCTAAATGTCAACATCAAAAATAAAATACATCAATCTTTCTAACAAAATATATCGTGTCATTCACATTTCATTTTTCACGATGGAACTGGTAGCAGAAGAAACAATATTGTCTGCTGCTACCGTTCCAAAAGATGAAGTATTTGATGTGATGGATTATCCGGGATTAAAAGTTACCTTGATTGATATGGATGGACGAGCAGAAGAAATTGATTTGAAAGGATTAAGCAGGAGAGCCGGATAATTGAGCAGTATTACAAAACTGAAAAATCGTAAAGATAGACCTTTGACTCCACAATTTTGTGGAATGAGTCCTAAAATTACCGAATGAAATTCATGTTTCATATCCCACAAAATTCGTGTATAGCAACGGGTTTTAGACGTGCTGAGAGGGCATATTTCAATCGAAATATCTTAGGTGAGTTCTTCTTTAGGTGGTTGGGAGAAGAACGAAATAATGTGTGATTTCATGCAAATAAACCCACGGATATACGCATTTGGAAATATGCATTCGATGAATAAATGACTATTGAAAAATCAAATGTTTGTGTGATAGTATAATAATGCTCTAAATGGAGGTACGTCGCATGAATAAAGAAAAAATAAATAAAAAGATAAAACAACATACAAGACGAAAAAGGATAATATTAAGCATATTATTGATGGGGGCAATTTTATTCGGAATAGGTGTTTTATGTGGGAAATTGTATACATCTGTATTTGGATATATACTCCTCATTATTGCAACTGTAAGTACATATTTTTTTACTTTAGATACAAAATTAACAAATGAACATACTACAGAAGATTTTTTTGAAATATTAGATTATTTAGCTAATATTAAAGACTATAATTTGCGAGGACAAACGTATGTAGATGGACTAATAATGATAGGAAATTCAATAGATGAAATTGTACATTATAAAATGAATTACGTAAATAATCAATGTTTAGAAGATTGTATGTTCTACTTACAAGGAAAACTTCATGCAATGAAATTACAAAAAGTATATAACATAGAATATATTGAAACTTTGTGCAAAGAATTGCAAAAACAGATAAAAAATAAGAAGTTTTCAGCAAAAAATCTTGATAGTATAAAGACAAAAGAAGAATCTTCAAAAAAATATGTATTACATAAAAATATAATGCTTATAATATGTAATGCTTTGTTAATTGTTATTATGCTTTTTAAAATTGTTTATAGTTTGGATTTACAAAGGTATAATTCAATTGAAAGTAATGAATTGCTTCGAGTAATATATAATTCTGGAGCGGATATATTAGCAGTTGCGATAGCGGTTGCAAGTTATATAAAAAATAAAAAATAAAAAATCCAACCAACCATCAAATGACTAGTACCGATGGTTGGTATTTTTGTACTCTTTTTTGAAACAATGGAGAATTATATATATGTAAAGAACAAATGAATGGAGAGTGATTATTATAGGATCATTAATGAAAATGGATTTTGGAAGATGTCAGGTGTATAAATTGAATATCTCAACGAGTCTGACAGAGCAAGAACAAAAATATTATAATTTATATTGTGATGGAATTAGTCAAAAGGAATTAAGAAAAAGGTTGGGCGTTCCGTATCCAACACCAGAATTACTTTCTAAAGAATTTCACATCGCTTTGGAAGAAGCAAATGAATTGTTGGCTGCACAATTTGAGAAAAGTGAATTTAGGAAGATTCTTTTGAATGAGCTTGAAAAGTTTCCGGTTGATTCGGTTCGACAGATTAGAAAATCAGCTATTTACGTTTATGATGAAGAAGGTAATCTCACAGACCAGATAAAAGGAAATAAAAGAATCGTTTGGTTTGAAAATGAATGTGTTAGAAGATGTAACGTGGATTTGTCAGATGTTCCGGTATTGGAGCAATTTCTTCTTTTAAAATGTGGCAGTGAAGTATTAACGGGTGTCTTGCAGCAGATTATTGATCGAGGAGTAGACTTTAACGATAAGCATTATCTATTCTATACTTCATCGACCGGACAGATGAAAGAAAAAACTATTACATTAGTAGAAGAAAATTACTGGATGAAAAATGAGTATGCGCTTATGTGTGGACTAACTGAAGAACGTATTAATTCTAAAGGTGGAATTAATATGGGAAAATTCTTCTCAGCTAAGGCACTGAATATTTCTAACAGTATTCAATATGATTCGGGCGTAAGTATCGATGAAGTAATTATTGTTCCAGATTTTAATACGATGGTATCCGGAATGGTTAATTATTTGGATGTAGATGCTTTGGATATTGAAGAGAAGAAAATGGACATCAAGATTGAACATATGGATGGAGCCGGCATTTTTATACCTGGTACTTTTACGTGCAGTTGTCAGATAAGAGGTGGATGGTTAAAAGGTGCGGTATTCCCATTTGATTTCCACAAATTTATTGAGAAATACAGAGATGAATTATCGGCTGTACATATGAAAGACGCATGGGGAGATCCAGTTACTGTAGATGAATTTCTGAGTGCGAAGATGATTCTTACAGACAGTCAATTGAAAATGCGAAAGTATTACAATTCAATGCAAAAATACAGAGAATGCTTTAAGAAAGCCGGATTATCAATCACAATTAATAACTGTGCACATCAACCTGCTTCTGAGGTGAAGGTGGCATATCAGCCATTTCAAACAATCCCAAGAAAAAACTTAACAGATGAAGCTATTGAGCAGTTGGCAAAGAAGACGGTTGATTATATCAACAATGCCAAAAAAGACCCTAAAGTAGCTTTGAAGCTTATGGGTATTGAACTGGAATCTGAAGATGAAAAAAACAGTTATGAAAATGTAGAATTAAATGCGCTTCATGCAGCAATTCTGAAGTATCCGCAGATGTTGAATGATATTCATGTACAAAAGACAATGAAAAGTGCGTTAATGTCAGCAAGAAAAGAAGCACAGGGATGTAAATTGATACTAGATGGATTTTGGAGTTATATCTGTCCTGATTTATTTGCTTTTTGCCAGTGGTTATTTTTAGGACAAGATGTTCCAGACGGTTTAATCCCGGAAGGGTATATTTACAATCACTATTATGATGGCATGGATATTAAGGAAACTTGTTGTCTTCGTTATCCGCATCTGTCTGATTGTGAGCATGGAATTAGAAAAGTAATGCAATCGGAAGAATGTAAAGAGTGGTTTATCGGAACAGATACCATTGTTAGTTCACATGATTTGATTTCTAAAGCGTTACAAGCTGACTGGGATGGGGATCACATTTGTTTGTTACATGACGAAGCATTTTTGCGTGTATTGGACAGGAAGAAATATCCGTTATTTTATGATATGACAAAAGCAGAACCGGCGCAGATTACTAACAAAGCCATTATGATGTGTCTGATAAGTAGTTTTCATAATGAAAATATTGGATTTGTCTCAAATACTATTACTAAGATATTTAATTCTGAAGATGATCCAGATACAAAATTGGTAAGGATTTTATGTGCATACAATAATTTTGTTATTGATTACTTTAAGACACAGAAATCTATGGATTTGAAGCAGTATGCATCTGTGTATGAAAAATATAAAGATTCTACGAATAGTTCATGCGAATATAAATGTCCACATTTTTTTATGTATGCGAAAGATAAGAAAACTAAGCAGTGTGAGAAATATAATAAAAAAAGTAATGCGGATCGAATTAGTCAGTATGTTAAAAATAATACGGCTGATGGAATTACAAAGGTTGAATATTCTGTGGAAGAAACTTTTTCGCCTGAGATTTTAAAAGATACTTCAATTAAAATTAACAGGAAATCAAAACAATATGAAAATCTCAGAATACTTCTATCAGAATTGGAGCGAGAAAGAATGCTTCTTTATAAGAAGGTTAAGGAAGACTTGAAAAGCAAAGAGTCTGATAAACAGATTTTCAATGTATATTGCCGTTCTAAATTTAAAGAGATTATTTCTTATAAGAAGAAACTTGTTAATTATCTTTTAGATATTGAATATTTTACGGAAGAATTTAAAGATAAAAAGAAAGATATCATTTGGAACTGTTACGGAGATATTTTATATGACAATATTTGTAAAAATGTGGATGATGGATTTATTCTAAAAATTAGAAGAAATATTTATCAGTCTTCTAAAAAGAGAGAAAAGCAAATAGCTGCAAGTCGGGATAAAGTGAAAAAGGAACAGGAAGATATTGTCAAAATTCCAATTACACAGACACTTTATGACTATTTTATGGATGCAACAACAAGAGGTGGATGTGAGAATGATAAGTATATTTTGTATATAATATATGTTCTGATTGAAAGATATAAGAAAAAATATGGGTCAGAGAATGAGTATGTACGCATTTATAAAGGTCTAAAGCAGAAAGGTAAGATTACCCCGGCTACAATAGATAAATGGTTTGGTGGAAAGATAACTGCTAAAGCGTTGGACAGATTGGAGAAGTATAAATACATTAAGCGTGAGCAGCGAGAAAGATATGACAAAATTTATTTGTGTGACATTCCAACGGAAGAAGCATCTGAAGCTCAATTTATGGCAGAATCATTTAATCCGCTATTGGATTTATGGGAAAGTAATGGGGACAGGAAAGTAGGAAAGTGTGAGATTTGTGGTAAGAAGTTTGTTGTAGTTGGGAATTCTAAAACCTGTTCTGTTAAATGTTCTAAAATTTTAGTGAAAAAGAACAAAAATAAACAATAAAAATTGTGCAATATTACAATTAGGAGATTCGCATGTTTAGCAGAGAGTTAAAAAATCCTTTGTTTATTGGATTTTTTGGCTCTCTTTTTTAAACTGAGGATATAGTATAGGGAGAGAAGAGTAAACTTATTTTTACATTCCCGATAGATTATTTTTACAGTGAAAGGAGCGTGAAATGAGTATGACATTGAGTCAAGTAGTGGATGAATATCTTACATCAAATGGCATAAAGAAAGAATTTTTTGCGTCCTATATTGGATGTGGATCAAGTAAGTGTGCCTTGTGGTTTAAAGGTGAACGTAAACTTACTGAAGAACAGCTTCAGAAGACACACGAATTTTTATCTGGAAAACACGTAAAAACAGTTGCAGATATTATGAAGGAGGAGTAATTATCGTTACAGTCGACATTGATGAAAAGAGTTACACATATCTTATAAAAGTTTTGAATGAGAAATTTTATAACACAACAGACATATCAGAATTACAGCAGATCAATAATCTGTACAAAAGCTTAAAGTATAAGTTAGAATCATGGCTTTCTGAAATTAATTAAATTCAAAGGCATTTCAGCCAACGATTCACAAAGAAATGGAGAAAATAGAATATGGAAGATATTGGAATTGGATCATTATTAATAGAAGTTACGAAATAAATGTAATTTGAATTGTCCACATTGTTATTATTATGAATCAGGAGAAAAAGGTGAGGATTATAATGATGTGATGAACCGATAATGGGAGCTAAAAACAAAAGACGTTTTAAAGTAAATAAAGCAGAGAGAATTCACTATACGTATGATGATGATACAACAATTCGATTGTTATCATTTGGAAAACATGATTACAAATTATAATAATAAAATAACATAAAAGACACCGACTAACCGGTGTCTTTTATAATACAAAAATTTATTCAAATCTTATGACAGTTATTCTACTGTCAATATCCAAAAACAAGGTCTGAGATGCGCCTTAATGCATCCGTTGAAGTCCCTAGCAGTCCGGGAGTAAACAATAGACTGCACTGATGCAAGGTTATGTTTGTGTCAGTTTATATGATTGGAGGACAAATGAGAAATGACAAAAATATTAAAAATAACAATGAAACCAAAATCTGTAAGTGCTGTGGGAGAGAACTTCCGTTAAGCAGTTTTGCTAAAAATGGGAAAAATCATATTCGTAAAATTTGCAAGTCCTGTATGAATAAGCAGAGACGTGAGAAAAATGCAGAAGATAGAATGAATAATAGAATAGCGCGGTATCTTTCCGATGATTCTATGCATATTCAACGTCAGTACAAGAAAATTAATCAAGATAGAATTTTGAGAAAGAAAATATCCGGGATAGATTTCTGTGCTAAGGATGAAAAATTTGTGAAATTTATGTATTACAAAGATGCTTGGATCAGTAATTACGGTAGATGTATTATCATTGATGATGGTGAGTATAAACTGCTTCGTGGTAGCATTGATAAACGGACGGGAGAGCTGGTCTACACACTTCGTAAAGAAAGATACATTAAATATACTCAGACATATGCATATAAGAAGGTTAAAGTCACAGGGAATTCTCTAGTGGTGGAGAACTTCATTGTGAATTACGATATGGCAAATAATACCAGAATTTGGCATTTGAACAATAATATATCTGATGGATATTATAAGCATTTGTATCCAGTAACAGAGAATCAGTATGAGAGATTGACTGAATTACAGGAGCAATCTTCAGAACCTTTATCTGAAGATGTGATTATGGATGTGATTAATGCAGTTGAGTATAAACAGGAGGGTTGGAATCCTTGGGACTATCACAGAGGATTGTGCGGAGTTGGCTATTCTGGTATGAAAATGAATACAGAGATGCGTCATTCAGTTTCTTATTATAAGTTTATAAGTGGAAGAACATGGTTCAAAGATGCTATGACAAAAAGATACATAAGAAATATAAGCCGGAGTACAAAGATAAGTCTGTCTGTGAAGAATGGTTGAATTATTCAAATTTTAGAATCTGGTTTGATGAACACTATGTACCATACAAGAATAATCAAATAGATTTAGATAAGGATTTGTTGGTACAGGGGAATAAGGTTTATAGTCCTGAAACGTGTGTATTCCTATTGCATTATCAGAATACGATGTTCGAGCGTAGTGCGAAAGATAAGATTTATGAAAAAGAAGATGGTACATTTGTTATTGGTGGAGGTAAAAAGAAAACATACGCAACATTGAAAGAAGCCGAAGACATTGTTTGTGAGAGAAATCAGAATCGTATAGAAAGTGTTGCAGAAAAATGCAAAGGTTCAATCCCGATGTGTGCGTATGAGGCAATGCTAAACTGGGATGTCCGGCTTGCAATGTGCAGTTAAAAATAGAATATAGATTAAATTAACGGGTTCACTGGGATATTCCTAGTGAGCCTTTTTGAATTGGACAATTATTTTACTGAATATAAATTATCAACAGAAATAAGGGGGTATTTTTATTTGAGCAAAAACAAGAAAAAAATAACTGTGAAGGTTACATACGGCGAGAAAACTCTTGTGGAATGTATGAAAAATGTAATTAAAGAACATAGAAATTAGATGGAAAATACCCTTGTACAATGTTAGAATTAGAACAGAATTGTATAAGGGTATTACATTGTATAGATTGGAGTAATTTTATATGAATAATAGAGCAGTGTTGTACCTAAGACTTTCTAAAGAAGATGTCGATAAAATATCTGAAGGAGATGATAGCGCAAGTATTAAGAACCAGAGACTTCTATTAGTAGAGTATGCGAATAAGCATAATATGACCATTACAAATATATATTCCGACGATGATGAAAGTGGATTGTATGATGATCGACCAGCTTTTAATAGAATGATGGAAGATGCAAAACTTGGAGAATTTGATGTGATTCTTGCAAAGACACAGGCAAGATTTACAAGAAATATGGAGCATGTAGAAAAATATCTTCATCATGATTTACCAGTTCTGGGTATCCGATTTATTGGTGTATCTGATGGGGTAGATACGGCAGATGACAACAATAAAAAGACTAGACAAATTAACGGATTGGTGAACGAATGGTATTGTGAAGATCTTTCCAAAAATGTCAGAAGTGCATTTCGTGCAAAGAAAAGAGCCGGGCAGTATGTAAGTTCTTCTTGTCCGTATGGATACATAAAAGACCCGAAGAATCACAATCATTTGGTAATAGACGAATATGCTGCAAATGTAGTCCGTGAGATTTACAGTCTGTATCTGCAAGGAATAGGAAAAGCGAGGATTGGTAGAATCCTTGGAGAAAGAGGAATTCTGATACCAACGTTATATAAAAGAGAAGTACAGGGATTGAATTTTAATAATCCCAATGCACTTGAGACTACAAAAGTCTGGTCATTTCAGACGATTCATCAGATTTTAAATAATGAAGTCTACATCGGGAATCTGGTTCAGAATAAAATTTCAACATTATCATATAAAGATAAGAAAAAGATTCAATTATCACCGGACAAATGGATAAGAGTAGAAAATGCACATGAGCCGATTATTTCTAAAGAGGCTTTTGAGCGAGTAAAAGCGTTACAAAAAATTAAAACAAAAAGTATCAATGCACAAGATCCAAAATATGAAAGTATATTTTCTGGATTAATATGCTGTGCTGATTGTAAGCATAGTATGATTCGAAAATACAACCGAAGAGGACAGCATGAATTTGTTGGATATATGTGTTCAACATATAAGACCCATGGAAATCGTGTTTGCACAAGTCATAGTATCGATTATGAGGAGTTAACGGATGCTGTGCTTTTATCTATTCAACGGGAAGCAAGAAAAATATTAAGTAATGATGATGTGGAAGAATTGAAAAAGACATCTTGTAGAAATAGAAGAATAGAAAACATTGAAAAAGAAATAGAATTTGCAGAAGAACGTAAGCAAAGGATAAATAAGTTTAAAAAGAAAACGTATCAATCGTATCTTGAAGAGTTAATTTCTAAAGAGGATTATAAAGAATATACGGCAAATTACGATAAAGAATTAGAAGAAATAGAAGCCGAGATATCTGGGTTAGAAAAGCGAAGAGAGGATGATAAGGAATTAGAATCAGAATATCAAGAGTGGGTAGATAAGTTTTCTGAATATGTAGATATTGACAAATTGACACGGGGAATTGTAATTGAGCTGATTGAACGAATAGATGTTTCTGAAGATGGAAGTATCTGCATTCATTATCGGTTCAAAAATCCGTATGAAGATTAAAATGTCTACTATAGATATACGATAGCATGAATTTCACATTTTTGAAAAATGTTGAATTTCATGGCATTTTTGAGGGTGTCTACTATACGTATATGCTAGGTGTGTGACGATGGCCGAATACATCTGCGAAAACGAAGAAGAATTTGTTACAAAGATGAACAAACGGGCAAAGGATCTTGGCATGAAGAATACACATTTTGTAAATTGCAACGGATTGGATGCAGACGGTCATCTGACAACGGCAAGAGATATTGCATTGATGTCAAAAGAACTGATCACTACATATCCTCAAATCTTTGATTACTGTAACATCTGGATGGAGAATATCATACATAAAACTCAAAAGGGCGAATCAGAATTCGGACTTACGAATACAAACAAACTGATCCGTCAGTATGAGTATGCAACCGGGTTAAAGACTGGCTCTACCAGTAAAGCCAAATTCTGTGTATCCGCAACCGGAAGAAAAGATGATATTGATCTGATCGCCGTGATCATGGCAGCAGATGACAGTAAAGCCAGAGTCAGAGACGCGATTACTTTATTGAATTATGGTTTCGGCAAATGTCAGAAATACACAGAAAAGAAACAAAAGAAGATATCACCGGTTGAAGTCAGGGGTGGCAGAGAAAAACAGGTAAAGGTACGCCAGCAAGGTGCATTCACCTATGTAGACACTACAGGTGCAGATTTGACCAAGATAGAAAATAAAACCAGAAAAGATAAGAATGTAAAAGCACCATTAAAAAAAGGTGAAAAAGTGGGTGAAACAATGTATTACCTGAACGGTAAAAGAATTGGATCCATAGACATCATCACGACAGAAGAAATCGAGAAACAAAATTATAGAAGCGCATTAGAGAATGTGCTGGAAGAGTATGTACTTTAAAAGCAGTATATGCTCGAAATAGGTTGTTGTTGGAAAATCTTAAGGGACAAAATTCTGCGTTAGAGGTTCGAAATTTGACTGTTTGAGGCGTATGCCGAGTTTCAGATTTCGGAACTCTGTTTTTAGCAGAATTTTGTCCCTTTAGATTTTCCTGCCGACGGAATCTGAACAGGAATGGCTTGTTAAGTTTTGTGGAGGTCCGGGAGTCCGGTTCCCAAGATTAAATAGCCCGAGTATACTCCTTCAACCACTCACGTTCCTCATCATTAAGATGCGGAGCAACAATCTCATAAACTTTCTTATGATACTCGTTTAACTGCTCGCGTTCCTGATCTGTCAGCATCTCTGGAATGATTGCATCCAGATCGATCGGAACATATGTGATAGGCTCGAAGTATAAGAACTGTCCGTATTCATTCTTAGGACCTTTTCTTACCAGAAGTTCATTTTCAGTACGGACTCCGTGGCTGCCTTCGATATAGATACCAGGTTCGTCTGTGATGACAAGTCCGGCCATCAGAGGAGCCTGCTCTTTTTCACGGATTGCGCAGCGGAATCCGCAGGAAGCTTCGTGGATGTTCATCAGATATCCGACATCATGTCCGGTACCGTGGTTAAAGTTGATGCCACGTCTCCATGCCGGCATTCTGGCCAGAACATCCAGGTTGTATCCGGTAGTTCCTTCAAGGAACACGGCATGTGCAAGATTGAAGTTACACTGTAATACAGTTGTGAAATCTTCTTTCATCTGCTGTGTGAGTTCACCAAATGCAAAAGTACGGCTGATATCGGTAGAACCTTCTAAGTATCCTCCGCCTGTATCGGTCAGGAATAATCCGTTCTGTGTCAGAGGAACATCTGTCTCCGGAGTCGGTTCATAGTGAACGATCGCAGCATGCTCAGCGGAAGCGCAGATTGGTTCAAAGCTCTGCCATAAGTAACCTTCCTGTTCTTTACGCAATGTTTCCAGTTTGGAAGCAGCACTGAGCTCTGTGATCTCGATCTTGCCGATATTTGTCTTCAGCCAGTACATCCATTTTGTCATGGCTACGGCATCTTTTTTATGAGCGTTGATGATGTTTCTGATCTCGACATCATTTTTCTTTGCCTTCATTGCAATCGTCGGGTTCACCTGCTGAACAACCTTTGTGCCGCCAGGAATGTTGTTGAACAGTGCATAGTTCAGACGGTTCGGGTCTACCAGAACCGTAGATGCGGTGTCTAAGTTCTTGATGTCCTCATAGATTGCATTATACGGATGGATGGTGATGTTGTTCTTTGCAAGATCAGCTTTCATATCGTCATTTAATTTGCGTTCATCGATGTAAAGCTTCATTTCGTCCATTGTGATGACTGCATAAGAAAGTAATAATGGGAAGAAATCTACATCATCTCCACGTAAATTTGTGATCCAGCATACATCGTCAAGTGCAGCGATAACATGTACATCGGCACCTGCCTTTTTCATAGCCTCACGGACACGTGCAAGTTTGCTCTCTGTACTTTCACCTGTGTATTCTTCGCCGAGTGCGAAAGCCGGCTTTTCAGAAAGCGCAGGACGGTCTGCCCATACTTCTCCGACAAGATCTTCGGAATAGTTGATCTTGGCATCTTTAGAAGCAACGGCTTCTTCCAGTGCAGCTCCCTCTTCGATGGCAACGACACGTCCGTCGAATCCGAGTGTACCACCTTCAGGTAATGCAGAAGCAATAAATTCTTCTACTGTAGGAACGCCAGGCTCGCCCATCTTATAGAGCTTTACGCCTGTTCCGGCTAACTGCTGGTCAGCCTGAAGAAAATATCTTCCGTCAGTCCAGAGGCCTGCTTCATCCTTTGTGAAGACAGCAGTTCCGGCAGAACCTGTAAATCCTGTGATATATTCTCTTACTTTAAAATGATCGCCGACATATTCACTCTGATGAAAATCATCGGTAGGAACCATGTAGACGTCATATCCTCGTTCTTCCATTAATGCGCGAAGAGCGGAGATTCGTTCTGGTATATTCATAACAAAAACCTCCTTATAATGAATTGAATAACCTACAAGAATGAATTTTAGCACAATTAATTGAAAATGAACAGAAAGAATTATATAATAAACCCGGATGTAAAGGAGAAGTAGAAATTGATAAAAATAATTCTGATAATTGTGGCAGTTTTTATAGTGTACTGCCTGATAGAAATGATAAGAGAACTGCGGGATTTCCGCGTGACGAAGTATCGGATCTGCTCACAGAAATTAAATGGAATCAAAAAGGAAAAAAAGATTATATTCTTAAGCGATCTACACAACCGGATGTATGGAGAAGAGAATGAACGCCTGCTGGAAAGTATTCGGAATCAGCATCCGGATCTGATTCTGATCGGCGGTGATATGCTGGTCAGAAAGGATGGAAATTTTTATGATAAGACGGTTCATTTTCTTGCAAAACTGCCGGGAATCTGCCCGGTTTATTGTGCAAATGGTAATCATGAACAGAAATTAAAAGAACTGCCGGATAAGTATGAACAATCTTATGAAGAGTACAAAAAAGCACTGACGGCATCTGGAATCCACATGTTAGAGAATGCATCAGAGACAGTAAAATTGGACGAAGTGCCTGTGAAACTTTCTGGCCTGGAGATCCCGCTTGGAGCGTATGCAAGATTTGGAAAGAAAGAACTTTCGTTAAAAGAAATCACAGACCGTATCGGAGAACACGGGGATGATTATCAGATTCTGCTTGCACATCATCCGGGATATATGAAAGAATATCTGGCATATGGGGCAGATCTGATCCTGGGCGGGCATTATCACGGCTGTGTGGTACAACTCCCGGGGATCGGTGGAGTCATTTCGACGAATTTTACACTGTTTCCAAAGTATTCCGGGGGAATTTACCCGGAAGGAGAACAGATAGCAGTTGTAAGCCGCGGACTTGGGACGCATTCGGTGCCGTTAAGACTGTGGAACTGGCCGGAGTTGATTGTTCTGGAATTATCCGGAAATGAAAGATAAAGACTTGAGTAATTCCCAAATGTCCTGTATAATAATTAAGTTATGATAATGGAGGATATGTATGGGGATTCCGGTAAAATTACAGGTATTTGAAGGTCCGTTAGACCTGCTGTTACATTTGATCGAAAAAAATAAAATAGACATTTACGACATTCCGATCGTCGAGATCACGAATCAATATATGGAATATATTAAAGCCATGCAGAAAGAAGATCTGAATATTATGAGTGAATTTCTTGTGATGGCAGCGACACTTCTGGATATCAAATGCAGAATGCTCCTTCCAAAAGAAGTGAATGAAGAAGGAGAAGAAGAGGATCCGAGACAGGAACTGGTAGAACAATTGCTGGAATACAAGATGTACAAATTCATGTCATATGAACTAAAAGACCGTGAACTGGACGGTGACCGGGTTATGTATAAGTCGGCGACGATTCCGGATGAGGTAAAAGGATATGTACCGCCGGTGAACTTGGATGAACTTCTGGGAGATCTGACACTGGTGCAGCTTAACCGTATTTTCAAAGAAGTAATGAAAAGACAGGAAAGTAAGGTTGATCCGGTACGAAGTAAATTTGGAAAAATTGAGAAAGAAGAAGTAACACTTCCGAACAAGCTTGATTATGTGACGGAATATGCCAGGTCGCACAGGAAATTTGGATTCCGGGCGTTATTAAAAAAGCAAAGCTCCAAGGTACAGGTGGTTGTTACGTTTCTTGCAATCTTACAGTTGATGAAGGAAGGCGTGATCTTTATAGAGCAGGATCAGCCATTTGATGAGATTATGATTACATCAAAAGTTGAAGAAGTATAAGGAAGATAACATGGCAAAGTTAAAAATAAAACAGATGGAAGGGATCATCGAGGCGATTCTTTTTACAATGGGGGATTCTGTAGAGATCGGAAAGATCGCAAGAGCGCTGGAACAGGATGAAGAAACTACGCGTAAAGTAATACATAAAATGATGGATAAATATGTGGCGGAAGACAGAGGCGTCCGCATCATAGAATTGGACGGTGCGTATCAGATGTGTACGAAGACGGAGATGTATGAATATTTGATCCGTGTGGCATCGCAGCCGAAGAAGCATGTCCTTACGGATGTTTTACTTGAGACACTATCGATCATTGCCTATAAGCAGCCAGTTACAAAGCTTGAGATTGAAAAGATACGTGGTGTGAAGTCAGATCATGCGGTAAATAAACTGGTAGAATATAATCTTGTATCAGAAAGAGGACGAATGGATGCTCCGGGAAAACCAATTCTTTTTGGAACAACGGAAGAATTTCTGCGAAGGTTCAGTATTCATTCATTAGATGACCTTCCAAGTCCGAATCCGGAACAGGTAGAGTCGTTTAAAGAAGAAGCGGAAGAAGAAGTACAGTTAAAATTAGATATATAGAAGATGTGGCAGGAAATAACATGGAAAATCATTTCACGCGGCAGACAGCCGGTGGAGTGATTTTTTTGTTTTCCCGGGCATATATTTTCTTAACGGAATATACCCGGAGTGGAGAAATATGAAAAGACGGCCGCATAAAATCGTATCGGTGGTATTGCTGGCGGTATTGATCGCCGGCATGGGCATGGCATGCCGTATACAGAGTCTGGAATCAAGGAATAAAAGGTGGACAGAGAATACGGAGACTGCCGGAAAGATTCTGACCGAATCGGGGAAAAAAGAGGCACAGAAGCAGACGAATGGAACGGAGAACGATGATGCTGCACAGAATGCGAAGCGGGTGTTCGGGGATGAACCGGCAGAACTTTATGCCAGATCGGCGGTGCTGATGGATGCGGACAGCGGCCGGGTATTGTTCGGGAAGGATACAGATGTGGTCCGTCCGATGGCAAGTACAACGAAGATCATGACGTGTATCCTTGCGTTGGAATCCTTGCGGGAACATCCGGATCAGACGATAGAAGTATCGGATCAGGCTGCGTCCCAGCCGAAGGTACATCTTGGGATGCAGAAAGGGGAAGTGTTCTACATCAAAGACCTGTTGTATTCCCTGATGCTGGAATCGCATAATGACAGCGCTGTGGCTGTGGCAGAGGGCATTGCCGGAAGTGTAGAAGAATTTGCAAAAGAAATGAATGCAAAAGCTGCAGAGATCGGTTGTAAGGACACCCATTTTATTACGCCAAACGGACTGGATGCGGAAGATGAAAGCGGCGTACATTCTACAACAGCAGAAGACCTGGCAAAGATCATGCAGTACTGTATTATGACATCCGGGGAAAAGGAAGCATTTCTTGAAGTGACCCGGACGAAGGAATATCAGTTCCAGGATACAGACAGGAAGCGTACATTTTCGTGTCATAATCATAATGCATTCCTGGATATGATGGACGGGGCACTGAGCGGCAAGACGGGATTTACGGCAGAGGCGGGATATTGTTATGTGGGAAGCTTAAGACGGGATGAGCGTACCTTTATCGTGGCACTTCTGGCATGCGGATGGCCGGATAATAAAGGATATAAATGGAAAGATACCAGGAAGTTAATGGAGTATGGGCTGGAGCATTATCAATATCGGGATATAGATAAAAAAATGCAGATACCGGAAATAAAAGTTGCCGGTGGCGTGGATGATAAAAAGCCGTATCAGTATTGCTTGAATGTTCCTGTGAAAATTGAGAGACCGGCGGAAGAAAACTCTAAAATCCTTATGAGAGACGGGGAAGAATTGCGGGCAAAGATGGAACTTGCAAAATACTGGAATGCACCGCTGAAAAAAGGTGAAAAGATTGGAATGTTGACATATTATTTAGATGGATATAAGGTGGCAGAATATGAATTGAAAAACGAAAAGGCAGTAGCAAAACGTGATTTTTCATGGTGTATATTCTGGATTATAAAAAGTGTGATGCTTTGAATTGCGGTACCCTGGCAAGGGAGTGACGGCATCTGGCTTAACAGACCTGAAAAATATTTTGACATTGTTATCGGGGAATGATACATTGAAATCATATTTGGGATAAGAGATATACAGGAGAGAGCATGGGAAGAGGAAGCATAACATTATATATAATGATAATTGCAGGCATGGGGATTGTACTGTCGGGCTGGTGGTATAGAAATATATGGTTTAAAGTAGAAGAGGCGATAGAAATATATGTAAATGTATTCTGGATTTGCGTGTGTTTGCTAGCTGCATTAAGTATTTATGGATGGAGAATGCATGAGTTACTGGATACCTGTAACCGTACGATGGAAATACAGGAGGGCGTGATAAAAGATGTTGTTCTGATTGATACAGTTACGCAGTATGATGATTTTGATATATATGAAGTGACCTTGTACGGCAGGGAGCGGCCCATAGAAAAGGTTGTGTCAGGAATCGGATTGAAAAAGGGAATGCATGTAAGAATAGATGCGTACCGGTCTTCATTTTACGGAACACTTGTTTCCAGAATTGATGGTAAAACTCCAGAATATTATAAGAAAATAATGGAACATAAAAATGTGAAGACGCAGACAGTATTGTTATTGTTAATGCTTCAATCAATAGAAATGCTGATCATATCCGGAAGGGAGTATGTGAAACATGGAAAAAGGAAACAAGGAAGACGCTGGTTCTGGTTTGCAGCGGTCTTAGCTGAATTAACGATTCTTGTTCCACTGGCGGCTATAAAATATCCGCAATATGGCAGGGTATTGAGCTGGAGTGAGGTCATTATGCTGATCCTTTATGTGATTGCGGAAATGAGGCTGGCATGGCAGGCAAATGTTGGATCTAACTGGAAGCTATGGGAGGAAGTCAGATATATATGGCATATAGAAGGAGAGGATTCTGATACAGAAGAGGAAAGTCCAAAGTACAAGGAAATTTCTTATCAGGTACATCAGATGCAGCAGATGAGTATCAGCAGCTCGGAAAGATATTGCCGGTACAGATATAAAAATGGAATGAAAGAGGTCAGGTTTGATAAGTGGGCATGTGTAGTTGTGGGATTAGATAGTGCTTTTTTGGCCTGGCTTGTTACCTTAGGTTCGGGGAGTGATGCAAGTATCTGGGGAATTGTGGTAGCGGGAATTATTTTTGCACTGGTTATGATAATATGGGGAACAAAAATATTTGGAAAGAAGTGGGAATCCTATAAAATGGAGATGGAATCTCGGGTCCCGTGTGAATATTGTTGCATAAAAGAAGACGTGTTTGAGAATATGAAATTCAGATGCAGTGACGGACATGATGAAATATGGAGAATGAATCTGGACGAGGAAGCGAAGGTAAAAGACGGAGAAACAGTTATGGTTATTTTTATGCCGACGGCAATGGAGATGAGACTTGAACGGTTACCATATATGGATAAAATATGGGAAGGATAAAAGGGAAATATGTTTGATAACAGATGTATGTATTATCTGACAATTGTTGTGGTAATGCTTTTTTCGGTATCATTTATAAAACTGAATAAATTTTGGGAATTAGATGTCAGATATGGAGAAGTAGAATCCGATGAAAGTATGGGGACGACTATTTTTAAAGGCGTCCGATTCTTGATAGGAATTGTTTTGATACTGATGCCGGGAATCATGAATCCTGTATATCAGAGTACGGAAGGAATGATTGTGGAATGTGTGAAGGCAGATCCGGTGTGGCGTGTAGATGCAGATGACGGGGTATGGCATGTTACCGTGGAAGATACAGAAACCGGGACGAAAAAAATATTTTACAGGGTAAAAGGTTTGAAAAATGTCCGGGAAGGAATGAAAGTTGAGATTCATTCTTTTGACGCCGATATGTTTCTGGGAGAAGTATTCGCAAAAGTAGATGGCAGAACCACGCAGTGGTATAAAAATGGAATCAAAGAAAGACCGGGAGAACGTGTAATACTTTTGAGCTTGTTTCTTGCATATGCACTGGAGCTTTGTTGGATTATCATGAAAGAAAAACAAAAACTGGAAGAGCGAAAAATCGTTACATACTATTATTATCTGGCTATATTAGGGCTGGGATTATATGCATCAATGGTCATATTCGTGTGGAGACAGCACGTGTCCGGAAGGCCATGGTCTGATATGCTGTGTATAGGATTTTATTTGTACATGTTTGGAGAAATGGTTATAAGTCTGAGTGGGGTTCCGGTTGAAAAGATCAAACAGGAAGAAAGACTGAAAAAGGAGAGAAAAAGCTTAAGAGCGGAACAGGAAAACAGAGACGAAAAGGAAAGGTTCGAGACGGAATGGAGAGAACGGGAAGAAGGAAAAACAGTAAATAAGGAGAATGTTCTGAAATTGACCAAAATGGGATATATTGCTTCGAAAAAATATTGCAGAAAGAAATATCGCAAGGAAGTCAGGAAACATATGAAAGGAATCAGGCCGGTATTTTTTGCAAATACAGGAGTTCTTGTGATAATATGTTTGATTTTAGAGGGTGAAACAGCACTTTTGACTGTAGGAGCAGATATTTTATTATTTATATTGATCTATGTAATCAGCAGATGGAATGCCGGACGAAAATGCCGCGAATGGAAAAAATCGGTTGTTCCGGGGGAAATGTGCGAATATGGTATGTTCAGAATCCGCTATCTGGATCAGATAGAATTTGAATGTGCAGAAGGGAAGAAAATCATTTACCGTATGGACAGGGAAAAGGAGGATATTGGATGGGATGGAAATTTGGCGGTAGCTGTATATGTGGAAGCGCAGGACAGACTTTGTATGGAATCGCCAAGAATGCTGTCACAGTTCATCGAAAGAGACTGGGGAGATGCGGATCAGGGATGAGATTATCTTGACGCCCGGAAGTCATCTGTGATATGTTAAGTATATCTGAATCACAGATGGTTGTATTCTTTTACATTTCTGTAAAATACTCCGAGATATACAAAAGAAAAGTAATGAGGGAAAATTAAATATTGACATTCGGGATGAAGTATAATACTATATTAACCAGAGGACGAACACTCGTTCGGTGAACGGAAAAGGAGAATTATAATGGCAAATGAAGATAAGAAGCGTGCATTAGATGCGGCAATTGCAAAATTAGAGAAGGATTTTGGTAAAGGAACAGTTATGCGTCTGGGAGATCCGGCAGCACAGGTGGCAGTTGAGACGATTCCGACAGGATCATTAAGCCTGGACCTTGCACTGGGGCTTGGCGGAGTTCCAAAGGGGCGTATCGTAGAGATCTACGGACCAGAGTCAAGTGGTAAGACAACAGTCGCATTACATATGATCGCAGAAGTGCAGAAGAGAGGCGGTATTGCAGGATTTATTGATGCGGAGCACGCGCTGGATCCTGTGTATGCGAAGAATATTGGAGTAGATATTGATGAGCTGTATATTTCACAGCCGGACAGTGGAGATCAGGCTCTGGAGATTACAGAGACAATGGTAAGATCCGGAGCGATGGATATCATCGTAGTGGATTCGGTTGCTGCGCTGGTACCAAAGCAGGAGATTGAAGGAGATATGGGAGACAGCCATGTCGGACTTCAGGCAAGACTGATGTCCCAGGCACTCCGTAAGCTGACACCGGTAATCAGCAAGTCCAACTGTGTGGTCATCTTTATCAACCAGCTGCGTGAGAAAGTAGGTGTGATGTTCGGTAATCCGGAGACAACAACCGGTGGACGCGCGCTGAAGTTCTACTCATCTGTACGTATGGATGTCAGAAGAATTGAGACTCTGAAACAGAGCGGTGAGATGGTTGGTAACAGAACACGTGTAAAGATTGTGAAGAATAAGATTGCACCTCCGTTTAAAGAGGCGGAATTCGATATTATGTTCGGTAAAGGAATTTCCAAAGAAGGAGATATCCTTGATCTTGCAGTGAAGTGTGATCTGGTCAGCAAGAGTGGTGCCTGGTTCGCATACAATGGAGACAAGATTGGACAGGGAAGAGAGAATGCGAAGACATATCTTTCTGAACATCCGGAGATCATGGAAGAACTGGAGCAGAAGATCCGTGCACACTATCACATTGGAGCGGAAGGTGACGTGGAAGAGAACGAAGAAGCTGCAACTGCAGAAGGAATTACAAAAGAGGAAGAATAATCTATGATGACGGTTACGAAGATCGAACCGCTGTCAAAGACGAGATATAAAGTATATTTAGACGGACAGTTTGCTTTTACATTGTATAAGGGCGAACTGTCCCGTTATCATATAGCGGAAGAATCTGTGATCGAAGACGATATCTATGACAGTCTTCAGCAGATTATTACCAAAAGGGCGAAGCTCCGGGCAATGCATCTGCTTTCTGATATGGGAAGAACGGAATCACAGCTTCGGACTAAATTGAAACAGGGCGGTTATGCGGAAGATGCAGTTGAGGCGGCAATCCGGTATGTGAAGTCATTTGGTTATATTAATGATGTGGAATATGCGAGAAGTTTTATTGACAGCAGGAAGGAACGGAAAAGCAAAAAAGAACTCTATGCGGCACTTGTGCAAAAAGGCGTTTCATCAGAAATTGTAGAACAGGTATTTGAAGAAGCAGACTACGGGGAAGAAGATTCCAGACAGGCGATCGAAGCGCTGATGCGGAAACGAAATTATAACCCGGAAACAGCGGATGCGAAGGAAAAGCAGAAAATGATGGGCTATCTGATGCGTAAAGGATTTAGTTATCAGGATGTCCGCAATGTGTTACAAGTTTGCGAGTGAAAGCTTGACATATTTGTGTAAAAAGTATAAAATTGAACTGTTGTAATAATCGTACAATGAAAATTAAATAAGGAGGTGCTCCTGTGCCGATAGGAATAGTGATTGCTGTAGCAGTCGTACTTATCGTTGTGGCCGCTGTGATCAGTCATTTTTTGACAGTCTCAAACCTGAAGAACAATGCAGAATCCAAGATTGGTAATGCAGAGGCAAGGGCAAGAGAAATCATTGATGATGCAGTAAAGACAGCGGAGGCCAAGAAGAAGGAGTCTCTTTTAGAAATCAAGGAAGAGTCTATCAAGAATAAGAACGAACTTGAAAAAGAGACAAAGGAACGCAGATCGGAATTGCAGCGTTACGAGAAGCGTGTACTTTCCAAAGAGGAAACTCTTGATAAAAAATCAGAGGCCATTGAAAGACGAGAAGCAGGATTTACAGCGAAGGAAGAAGAGCTGAGACAGCGTGAAGCGAAAGTAGAAGAGCTGAGTCAGCAGCGTGTACAGGAACTAGAAAGAATCTCAGGACTTACCTCCGAACAGGCAAAAGAATATTTGTTAAAAACTGTTGAAGAAGATGTAAAACATGACACTGCAAAGATGATCAAGGAATTAGAAGCGCAGGCAAAGGAAGAGGCAGATAAGAAAAAGCAGGAATACGAGATTTTGCTGGGGCAGAAAAGGAAGAAAGAACTTGAGATTCACGAGATAGAACTTGCAATGAAAGCGATCGAGGAAGCTGCAAGCCAGGTACAAAAGACTTTTGGACAGGAACTAAATGAGAAGATCTCAGAGATTTTTTGTGATATGACGAATGGAAAATATACGCAGGCAGTCATGGATGAGAATCTTTCGATGATGGTTTATGATGGATTTGATCATATCGATATGAAGTATTTAAGCAATGCCACGGTAGAACAATTATACTTTGCACTGCGTCTTGCATCGGCCGATCTTTTATATGAAAATGATGCATTTCCGTTGTTTTTAGACGATGTGTTCGGTAATTA
>ERZ773239.1059-NODE-1059-length-23493-cov-7.182353_pt1 | contig 23493 bp, 22 predicted proteins | sample MGYA00580521_ERZ773239 | MGnify/ENA primary metagenome ERZ773239 (study PRJEB29015, sample SAMEA2737801) | human gut metagenome | biome: human gut; feature: human-associated habitat; material: faeces | place: China | collected 2012 ... | reverse complement strand
CGGCAGTCGCCAAGGTCTCGTGCAAGCACGGACTTTGGCTCGTTGCTCGCGTAAAATAAAAACCTGCTGTACATAAAAATTATACAACAGATTTATTATACCATCTTTTTCAGTTAAAAACATCTTATTTTTCAAAAAAATTACAAAATAATTGGATATTATCAACTCTTTTTTATGAAAGATGCCTTGCATTTCGGGCAGGTAATACTGATCTTACCCTTTCCCTTCGGAATACGAATTTTCTGTTTGCAGGTCGGACATGTATAAATATGAAAATCCTTGCGCTGCGCCGCATAATATTTCTGCTTGCGGAACTTATTCAATATCGCATCTTTCTTCTCAAGGAACCTCATATTCTCCTCATAACGTTTATTGATATTCCGGGACAATGTTCTCGCGTATCCGATAATCAATAAAATCAATGTCAATGTATAAAACAGAGACTGTCTCGTAAAAATCTCAAGTACCATACTGATAATGGCCAATATGAAAATAAACTGATTCAGCTGATCGTTGCCGTAACGCCCAATCATGAACCGTTGTAACCGCTCTTTCATGAAATACCTTCTTTCGTTTAACTTCTATATTCTAAGGATAATAGTACAACAAAAATCCTCTCCGGTCAATGAAGGAAGTATATAATAATTATAAACAATTAAGAAACAAAAAGGCTGATACCGAAGTATCAGCCTCTCCTGTCACATAAAATTCTATTATTTGTTCTTCTTGAATTCTTCGATCATGATATCAAGAACTTCTGTAGCACCGCCAACGATACCTACATCTGCAACATCAAAGATAGGTGCATCTTCATCTTTGTTAACAGCAATGATATAACCGGAACCGATCATACCGGATACATGCTGTGTAGCACCTGAAATACCGAATGCAAAGTATACCTTTGGAGCTACGATCTTACCGGACTGGCCTACCTGATGTGCACGGCTGATCCAGCCAGATTCCATTGCAGGTCTTGTACAACCAACAACACCGCCAAGGATGTCTGCCAGTTCCTGTAATTTATCGAAGTTTTCCTTGCTGCCCATACCACGACCGCCGGCAACGATAACTTCTGCTTCTTCCAGATTAACGGATTCAGCGATTTCTTTTACAGCTTCTTTGATCTGAAGTTTGATCTGATCATCAGCAACTGTGATAGCTTTCTTAGCGATATCACCAGCTTTACCAGCTTCTGGCTCAAGTTTCTGAACAGAACCGCCACGGATAGATGCTACCTGAGGTCTTACGCTGTCGATAACAACGTCTGTCAGGATAGTGCCGCCATATGCAGGAACTGTAAATACGATATTGCCAGCTTCATCTAATTTAACACCTGTTGCATCACAAACTGAACCTGTAGCCAGTTTAGCAGCGATTCTAGGTACTAAATCTTTGCCTTTGCCAGTTGCACCTGTAAAGATTGCAGCTGGTTTAACTTCTGCAGCAATCTGAGCTACTGCATCTGCTACTGCATCTGCATTGTAAGCTTCAAACTGAGCGCCTTCAATTACGATTGCGCTGTCTGCACCATATTCGATTGCTGCCTTTGCAGCATTTTCACAAACTGTAACAGCAATAACCTTGCCGCCATTAGCTACTGATTTAGCAGCAGCGATATTTTCAAGGCTGACATTAACCGGCTTGCCTTCATCAAGCTCTAAAACAACAAGAACGTCTTTATATTCTGCGAAATCCATTGTAATTCCTCCTTAAATTAAAGTACTTTTGCTTCTGCAATCATAGCAAGCGCACGCATCGTAGAATCAGCAACAGTTTCTTCCTGAATCTTAACACCAGCCTGTTTCTTAGGTGGCTCATATAATTTAAGGACTTTTGTCAGAGAACCTGCTTCACCAACTTTAGCTGCATCCACTGCAAGATCTGCAGCAGTAATCTCGTTGATTGTAGCTTTTCTTGCAGCCATCTTTGTCTTGATAGTTGGGTATCTTGGATCATAATCAGGCTTCTGAATTGTTACAACACAAGGAGTAGCCAGATCAATTACATTGTAGCCTGTCTCTGTTTCCTGTTTAACAGTTACACCGCCTTCTGCAGGATTAACAGCGATAACATCTGTTGCAACGCCAACGCCGAGTTCAGAAGCAAGCTGTACACCAACCATACCTTTAGAGAAATCTGTAGCTTCTTTACCACAGAATATAATGTCAAATTTAGCGCCGTTGATTTCTTCAATCTTAGCAACGGCTTTAGAAAGGATATAAGCCTTAGCTGTTGTATCGGAACCTGCAAATGAAGCATCCTTAATCAGGAAAGCTTTGCCGGCACCTACAGCCAGACATGTTCTTAAAGCAGCTGTTGCATCGTCGTCACCGATTGTAGCGACTGTAACATTACCGCCATTATCTTCAATATATCTTTTAGCCATTTCCAGTGCATATGTATCAAATGCATTTACAACAGCCTCTACACCATTCAGATTTGGTGCACCTGTTGCAGGATCAAGCTTAACTTCAACGGAATCATCTGGAACCTGTTTGATCAAAACTAATATTTCCATAATTGTTATCCACTCCTCATTCTTTATAGCACAACTGGTGTGTAGTAAGTATCCTGCACACCAGTCATGTGAAAACTCTTTAATTTTTTCCTAAATGAATTTTAATCACAGGAAACCTCAGAATTTATCTTTTATTAATTGACAGGTATCAAGCCTGAAAATTATTTTGTAGCACCTAACCAGCCAGCGATAACCATACGCTGAACTTCGCTTGTACCTTCATAAATTTCTGTGATCTTAGCATCACGCATATGACGCTCGAATGGATATTCACGAGAGTAACCATTACCACCAACAAGCTGTACACAACGACGAGATACATCTGAAGCTGTTTCAGAAGCAACTAACTTAGCCATAGCTGCTAAGTGGCTGTGTGGTTCGCCATCCTGTTTAGCCTGAGCTGCACGGTAAACAAGCAGACGAGCTGCATCTACTTTAGCCTGCATATCAGCTAACTGGAACTGTGTATTCTGGAATTTCCAGATTGGTTTACCAAACTGTACACGTTCTTTTGTATAAGCAACTGTTTCGTTGATAGCTGCCTGAGCGATACCGATAGCCTGAGCTGCGATACCGATACGACCACCATCAAGTGTTGTCATAGCAACTTTGAAGCCTTTGCCCTGTTCGCCAAGAAGATTTTCCTTAGGAACGATGCAGTTATCGAAGTACAGTGAGCATGTTGATGAACCACGGATACCCATCTTCATTTCATGACCCTGAACTGAGAAGCCTTCGAAACCTTTTTCGATGATGAAAGCGGAGATATCTTTGTTTGTGTATGGTCTTTCTTTGTAGTCATCTCTGTAAACCATAGCGAATACTACGAAGATATCAGCATACTGAGCGTTTGTGATGAAAACTTTGGAACCATTCAGTACCCAATGATCGCCTTCATCTTTAGCAACTGTCTTCTGCATAGCAGCATCTGTACCAGCGCCTGGCTCTGTTAAACCGAAAGCACCTAACTTCTCGCCTGATGCAAGAGCTGTAAGGTATTTCTTCTTCTGATCTTCTGAACCATATTTGTAAATAGGCCAGCTACAAAGAGATTCATGAGCGGATAATACAACAGATGTTGTAGCACAATGAACAGCCAGTTCCTCGCAAACTGCGATGTAAGAAAGGTAGCTAAGTCCAGCACCGCCGTACTCTTCTGGGAAATACATACCCATCATACCCATTTCAGCAAGACCGTTACGAGCTTCCATAGGGAATTTTTCTTCCTCATCAATTTCGTGAGCTCTAGGAGCTACTTCCTTGACTGCATAGTCATGTAACATGTTGAGAATTTCCTGTTCTTCTTCATTAAAGTGAAAATTCATTACTATCCCTCCTAATGATTTAAAAGTAATTTATTTTGTATGTAGGTTGCTTCAACTGTCTTAAAACGGGTGCATTCATACGAAAGCGTTAACACTTTCACATGATTTTGCACTCAATATATAATTATTTAAATTACAGTTTGTAGCAAACTTTACCAGGGTTAAGGAGCATCTTCGGATCAAATACTCTCTTGATGTCTTCCATCAGTTTCATCTGAGTTGGTCCAACAGATTTAGCAAGGTAATCAAGTTTACCTGAACCAATTGCATGTTCGCCGGATACCAGACCGCCTACTCTTGTAGCTTCAGCATAGATATCATCGAAGAATTCATCTGCTTTAGCCTTGAAATCAGCAACAGAGATCTTATCATCACCAATGATGTAAATATGAAGGTTACCATCGCCGGCATGACCGAAGGATTCAATTCTAAGACCGAATTTCTCGCCTACACCGTATACATACTCAACATATGGAGCGATCTTGTCCAGAGGAACAACAACGTCACATTCATCAAGCATTTCGAGACCATCTTTCCAGTTTGTTTCAGCTTTGATAGCTTCCAGGAATGAGCTTCTTGCTGCCCATGCATCTTTGATCTTTGCAGGAGTATCTGCTACAAGAACATCGATTGCACCAGCTTCAAGTGCGATTTCAGAAGCTTCTTCAATAATGTTGTCAAGTTCATCTTTAGTCTTGCCGTCAAATGTAACAAGCAGGTATGCACCAGCTTCTACACCATCGATCTTCTGAGGATATACGCTCTTGCCGATATATCTTTCAGACGCCTGAACAATTGCTTTCTCCATGAACTCGAGAGCCTGAGGATCAAGTCCGTTCTTCTTGAACTGAGGAACTGTACCGATACAATCTTCCAGAGATTCAAAAGGAATAACCAAACTGATAACTTCCTTAGGTGCAGGAATAATCTTCAGAGTCAGTTCTGTGATGATACCTAATGTACCTTCAGAGCCGATCATGAGATTTAACAGAGAATAACCTGAAGATGTCTTGGATACTGTGCTGCCGAAACGTGTAACTTCACCTGTAGGTAAAACAACTTCCATAGCACGAACATAATCTCTTGTAGCACCATATTTACATGCTCTCATACCACCGGCATTTGTAGAAACGTTACCGCCTAATGTAGCGAACTTTTCACCTGGATCTGGTGGATACATAAGGCCTTTGCTTACGCAGTCTTCAGCCAGGTCATTCAGAAGAACACCACACTGAACTTTAACTACGAAGTTGTTAAGATCATATTCAAGGATCTTGTTCATCTTAGTTGTATTGATAACAATACCTCCAGCGATTGGAACACAAGCACCTACAAGGCCTGTACCTGCTCCTCTTGCTGTTACAGGAATGTTGTTTTCATAAGCAATCTTCATTGTTGCTGCAATCTCTTCTGTAGAAACAGCATCAACTACTAATTCAGGCATAGCCTTACCATAAATTGACATCTCGTCGTGAGAAAAGTCTTCGTTGATATCAGCGCCAGTATAAACTCTGTTAGGAGCAACGACAGCTTTAATCTGTTCAACGATTTCCGGAGTCACTTTGCTATACTCACTCATTTTTACTTCCTCCTACTTTTTTAAAATGGGCACAAGTTTCTGTACCATTGGCCCTACCACTTACGTCTATTATTATAGAATATTATTTCCAATTTGTCTAGTGAATTTTATTAATTTTGTCTTCTTTTTTAAGAGTTCATATTCCCATTCCATATAATTTACACATTTCTTACTTTCACGTCTACGTAAACATGTCGGTTTTGTCATGTTTTTAAAGGGTTTTCTTCATCTAAGGTTAACAATAACGGTTAACCGTCAATGTAGGCATATATGTATTCAAAATGGACCTTCAATGCCTTTAATCCCTTGCTTTCGTCCTTCTCCCGAAGTGCTTCAACCATCTGTCTGTGGGCTGACATAAGTCCTTCACTGTTGCTCCCGTCACTCAGGATCTTCGCACGCATATCTTTGATGAAGACATCCATCACCTCCGTCAGTGCCTGAAGATTATCTATGATAAACCGATTGCCGGATGCAGCTGTAATGGTGTAATGAATCTTCTTATCATAATAAGCTTTCTGTTCCTCACCCGGTGTCTGTTCCAGCATTGACATATAATACTCAATATCCGTCTGCTGTTCTTCTGTGATATTCTTCATCGCCAATGACAGTGCCTGCGTCTCTAATGCATATCGAAATTCACTGATTTCTCTGAAAGTTCCTTCTTCCAGGATAAACATGAGTGTCATAACTTCAATTAATGTCTTCTCAAAATTATCTGAAATAAAGTTCCCGGCCCCCTGCTGGCTGGAGATAACTCCCATACGTTCAAGGATGCCGAGTCCTTCTCTTACAGAATTCCTGCTGGCACCGAGAAGTGCCGCAAGTTCACGTTCCGGCGGAAGCTTATCCCCCTTCTTATAAGAACCCTGCATGATCTGCCGCTCAACATAATTTATAATTTTCTCATATGCCCGTTCACTTGTCTCCATTGATCTATTACCTCTGCCTAAGCATATCCCGCATAAAAATTACTGATTTCTTTATAATTATATCAGAAAATGTACAATTTCACAATAACAAGTCAGACACTTTCACTAAGATTCCCAATATAATGGATAGGAAATAATCGCTTTAAATAAATCTCCGTCAATCACAATATCCAGATGACCGCCGCAGGCTTCCGAAAAGCTTTTGGCAATGGCCAGCCCCAGTCCATGACCCTCTGTTGTTCTGTTGACATCTCCTCTCTGAAACCGCTCAACAATCTTATCCGCTGTAAAATCCATCTCATAAGATGCAATATTTTTTATTTCCGTCACGACCTTTTTGTCTTCCACACGTGCTTCCACAAAAATACGTGTCCCTTCCATAGAATATTTAAGAGCATTCTCAATCAGATTCTGATAAACACGGTACAATCGCTTGCCGTCACCGCTGATATAAAGGGATTCTTCCGGCAATACAGTCTTAATGGTACGCCCGCTGCTGATGATACGATCCTCCATATCCCCCAATGTCTGCTGAAGAAGTTTTACCATATCCAGCTTCTCCAGAACAAGTTCAGCATTACCGCTGGTAGCTTTTGAGATTTCAAAAAGATCCTGGATCATTTCCTTTAAATGCTCAGACTTCTGCGAGATGACACTGACATAATCCTGGGCTTCCGGGGACATATCCTCTTTTTTCAGCAGATCAATATATCCGATAATCGATGTCAATGGTGTTTTAAGATCATGAGATACATTCGTGATCAGCTCTATTTTCATCTGTTCGCTCTTAATTTGACGCTTCACACTTTTATCCAGACTTTCGTTAACCTTTTCAAGATCGCATCCTGCCTCATAAAGCGGTGATGTCTCAGAAATGTTGACCGGGCGCACTTTCTCTCCCATAGAAAGGTGATGCAGTTCCCTGATAATTTCACCTACATTCCGATAAAAACCTCTCTGCCTTATAAAATAGACGATATTGATGATCAGCAGGATAAGTACAAGGATACCGCTATTGGCAAAAAGTACAGCCCAGATGATAAAAAGATTGCCGCCTACAATCAAAATTGTGCAAATGAGCTGCTTCTTTTCATAATCCAGAGAATGTTCATATTCTGCTTTTAAAGAGGCAATACCTTCTCTGAATTTGTCATATAATTTTTTTACAGGATTTTTCTTTTTGACTTTCTGTTTTTTTTCGTGTTTTTGAAAAACAGATCGGATCCACAACATCCTGCGTTTCTCCCGGTCCTTCATGCGCCGGATAAATATAGCATAGCAGCTGACCACAACAAATGCTTCAGGCAGTACCAGCACCAAAAACAAAAGCTTTCTCAGTCTTGAGATTGCAGGATAGGCCCAGCTCCAGGACTCATATAAACCGGCAATCCAGGCAAAGGCAGCCATTGTACAAGTGACAATAAAAACCTCCAGCCAAAATAATGTATCTGTCTTAAAGCTGTCAAAAATAGTCAAAGAAGACCATTCTCTGCTATCCGACTTTAGGCTGACCGTCAACATGATGCCTGCTGCAACCGTCACAAGAAAACCGACATAAATAATGACATCTCCATAAAAAGAGCTTATTAGATTTCCGCCGGCAATTCCAAGGAGTACATCCAATCCGAAAACCGTCAGTATAAACCAGCCTTTTACCCCTTTAATATTTGCTGTCATCTTTTTCAATTTTGTATCCAATGCCCCACACCACCTTCAGATATTTTGGCTGTTTCGGATTAATCTCTATTTTTTCACGGATTCTCCGAATATGTACCATGACCGTATTTTCAACAGAATACGCCGGTTCCTGCCATACTCTTTCATAAATTTCTTCTGCTGGAAAAACTCTGCCCGGATTGCTCATCAGCAATTCCATGATCTTGTACTCTGTTGCTGTCAAATGGACAGACTCGCCATTGACATTCAGCTCTTTTGCATGCTTGTCCAGATAAAGATCTCCGATACGAATACTGTCCTGCATACTTTCCGAATTCATGGCACCAAGCCGCATATATCGTCTGAGCTGAGCCTTCACTCTTGCGATCATCTCCTGGGTATTAAAAGGTTTACTGATATAATCATCCGCTCCCATGGATAATCCCAGCACTTTGTCTGTTTCCTCGGTCTTCGCTGATAAAATAATAATCGGGATATTGTTTGTCTCCCGGATTTTCATAACCGCCGCAAGACCATTCATCTTCGGCATCATAATGTCAATCATAATCAGATGCACCACATTGCCCACAAGCATGTCCATAGCTTCAAGCCCATCATAAGCCTTCAATGTTTTGTAGCCTTCCAGCTCCAGTATTTTTGAAATGACTCTGACAATTTCTCTGTCATCATCCACAATAAGTATTGTCTGCTGTTCCATACTCTGCCTCTCTAATTCATATGCCAGTTTTTTGATATTTATGATTCTATCGTAAATTTCTGAAAATAATGCCAGTAATTTCTTTCAGTTTTCTTACAGTTAAGTTCGTCTGTATTTTCTTTGCTCTGCATTTCTTATGATGCGTACTGCAACCCAGGCTGAAAGAGCACCGACCCGTTTGCCATGCCCGCATGGGGTTAAACAATTATCGCAAATAACAAGATCGGTTTCAGAAAAAAAGACGGATGCCTTTCGACATCCGCCTTAATTCAAGTATTCTGCATTGACCGCAATTAACAGATTGCGTGCTTTGGACACACTTCTGCACATGCTCCACAGTTTGTACACTTGTCATAATCAATTGATGCATTGAAGTTTGTAACATGAATTGCATCATGTTCACATGTCTTCACACACTTCATACAGCCAATACAGCTTGTCTTGCAGACTTTCATTGCTTCTGCACCTTTATCTGTATTGACACAAAGTACATGATGTTTCTTCTCAAATGGTACAAGAGCAATCACATGCTTAGGACATGTCTTCACACAGATACCACAGCCAACACACTTGTCCTGATCGATCATAGCCAGACCGTCATGAACAATGATTGCCTTCTCAGGGCAAACAGCTGCACAGTCACCATGGCCAAGGCAGCCATATGCACATGTGCTGTCGCCGGCAAACATCAGGCTCACTGCCTGACATGTGTCAACACCATCATAGATGAGTTTCTGACCTGCATTTGAGCAAGTACCGTTACACTGTACAAGCGCAACTTTTCTAACCATTTCACCTGCTGCTTTGCCCAGAATTGTTGCACATTCTTCTGCAACATCCGGACCACCAGGAGAACAAAGACCGATTTCTGCTGTTCCTGCAGCAAGAGCTGCTGCATAGCCGTCACAACCGGAGAAACCGCAGGCACCACAGTTAGCACCAGGAAGTACTTCTCTGACTGCTGCCTGTTTTTCATCAACAGGTACTGCGAACTGAATGGAAGCCCATGACAAAAGCAGACCTGCAATAATCGCGATAACCGCTACAAGAATAATACCATACATGTCCAATCCCTCCTATTTAAAAATGCCGTCTACAAGGCCGCCGAAGCCAAGGAATGAACAAGCTACGATAGATGCGGATACCAGTGTGATTGGCAGACCCTGTAATGATTTAGGGATATCCGCTGTTTCCAGTCTTCCTCTGACACCTGCAAAAAGTACCATGGCAACAAGGAAACCAACACCTGAACCAAATGAATTGATCAGTGATTCGATATAGTTATAACCAGAACTGATATTCAGAGTTGTAACACCAAGTACTGCACAGTTTGTTGTGATCAGAGGAAGGTATACACCCAGAGCCTGATAAAGAGGCGGCATGTTCTTCTTCATGAATGTCTCAATGAACTGAACAAGTGCTGCAATGATCAGGATGAATACTATTGTCTGTAAGTAACCAAGGCCAAGTGGATCCAACAGTAATGTCTGGATTGGCCATGTAACAGCTGTAGCAACAACCATTACGACGATAACGGCAGCACTCATGCTGACTGCTGTATCCAGTTTCTTGGAAACGCCCAGGAATGGACAGATACCAAGGAATTTAGACAGGATATAGTTGTTTGTCAGAATGGCTGCAAGGAAAATTGAAAGTAAACCAGTAATTGACATTATTCACAACCTCCTTCTGATGCTTTCATACAGCTGGCAGCCTGTGGGCAATTACAGCATGATAATGTTGCAGGCTCTTTGCCTTTACCTTCAGCAAGACGATTGAACAGTGCAATCAGCATACCAAATACAAAGAAACCGCCAGGTGGGAGGATGAGAATCAGCATAGGCTGAATCAGACTACCATCATTGAGAACCATACCAAACCATGAACCATTACCAATGATCTCACGGATGGAACCCATTAATACAAGAGCGATTGTGAAACCGATACCCATTCCAAGACCATCAAGGATGGATGGAAGGACTTTATTCTTGCTGGCAAAACTTTCTGCACGGCCAAGAATAATACAGTTAACAACGATCAGAGGCAGATAAATACCAAGCGCTGAATCCAGAGCTGGTACAAACGCCTTAACAAGCATCTGAATAATTGTTACGAAACCAGCGATGATTGTGATGAAAGCTGGAATACGAACCTTATCAGGAATAACGTTACGAAGTAACGAAATAACAGCATTGGAACCGATCAGTACCAGTGTAGCTGCGGCACCCATACCAAGACCGTTAAAAGCCTGTGTTGTAACGGCCAGTGTAGGACAGGTACCTAATACAAGACGAAGAACAGGGTTTTCTTTAATAAAACCGGCTGTCAAAATCTCGCCATAACTTTTCTCTTTTTTAGCCATTAGTTAGCACCTCCTACTACAGCATTATACTGTGCGATCGCATCATTGACATCATGTGTAACAGCACGTGATGTAATTGTAGCACCGGCTACCGCCTCAATTTTACCGCCATCTTTAACAACAGCGAAAGAACCGCCTTCAGGGATATCACCGATAAACTGAGCACGTCTCTCATCACCGGATGCATCTGTTGCGACCCATTTTGCACCAAGACCAGGTGTTTCATCAGCAGCTTCTGTAACTTTGACACCGACAACTTTACCATCGGAAGAAATACCAACCATGGCAACTACCGCACCGCCGTAACCCTTGTTGGAGCCGGAGAATACATAACCTGCGCCATTCTTGGCTTCATAGTATGTATAATCCACACCGTCAACGTTAACTGTTTTCTCATCAAAATCATCTGCGTCAGGAAGTACTTCTTTACGGGAAGCAACATTCGCGTCTGCCTGATTCTGAGCAATCTTTGCTTCTGTTGTATTGTTTGTCAGGAACAGAAGTGTTGTAATGACTGCTGCAATGACTAATAATTTAATTGTAGGAATACCAATCGTTTTAAAATTCATTACTTAGCCTCCTTTACAGTACCAAACGGTTTAGGAACTGTAGCTCTCTCAATCAGAGGAACGATGATATTCATCAGAACGATTGAGTAAGATACACCTTCCGGAAGGGAAGCAAATACACGGATAAGGCAAGTGATGATACCGCAACAAAGTGCGTAGATGAATTTGCCTTTATTCGTCAGAGGGCTTGTTACATAGTCTGTTGCCATGAAGATCGCGCCAATGAACAGACCGCCGCAGAGGATCTGAGCAACAGGATCCTGTCCAAGGATTGCGGACAGAACAAATACTGTACCAATATAAGTAACAGGGATGATCGGAGAGATAACTTTTCTGGCTACCAGATAAATACCACCGATCAGAAGTGCTAATGCACTTGTCTCACCTAAACATCCAGGGATGTTACCAAGGAACATATCCATGTATGAAGGCAGAGCATCCAGCTGACCTGTTGCGATATTTGCAAGAGGAGAAGCTGTTGCTGTTGTATCAGCTCCAAAGTTGCCTGATGGATACCATGTTGTCATCAGTACCGGGAAAGAGTTCATCAGAATGATACGAGCCAGCAGAGCTGGGTTAACAAAGTTCTGACCAAGACCACCAAACATCTGTTTTACCATAACAATAGCTACCAGACCGCCGATGATCGGAACATAGATCGGTACACTTGAAGGCAGGTTGAATGCCAGAAGAATACCGGTAACCACTGCACTGAGATCACCGATTGTCTGCTCACGCTTCATGACTTTACGGCAAATATACTCAGCGATTACACAAGTTGCTACTGAAACAATTGTAATAACAGCAGCTCTCGGTCCGAAGAAATAAATTGATGCAGCCAAAGAAGGAATCAATGCGATGATAACATCAAGCATGATATTCTTTGTTTTCACCGGACTCGAAATATGAGGAGATGAAGAAACAATTAATTTACCATCCATTATGTACACCTACTTTCCTGCATTACGAAGAATGGATTTACCAATTCTCATAGACTGAACAAGTTTCCTGTTTGCCGGACATACGAATGCACAGCAACCGCATTCCATACATGTCATGACGCTGTATTTCTTCAGGTCGTCTACTCTCTTGTAGATTGTAGCCGCCTCAAGTTTTGTAGGCATCAGATTCATAGGACATGCATTAACGCAACGACCACAGCTGATACATGCTGTTGGTTCAAGAGATTTTGCTTCTGCTTCATCGAAAGCAAGGAAAGCATTGTTCTGTTTCAGAACAGGGAAGTCATCGGTCATCAATGCAGTACCCATCATAGGACCACCACTAATCAGTTTGGCCGGTGTACCTTTGTATCCGCCACAGAATGCAATAATATCTTTAATCGGAGCACCGATCGGAACTCTGACATTCTTAGCTTCTGTAATTGCAGAGCCATCAACAGTGACACGCTTTGTTGTCAAAGGAATACCATTCTTCAGATAACCGCCGAGGAAACCTACAGATGCAACGTTCATAACGATGCATCCCACATCGGATGGAAGTTTGCCAGGAGGCACCTGACGTCCTGTACACTGTTCAATAAGAACTTTCTCAGCACCCTGTGGATAACGTGAAGGTAATGTCACAACTTCAACATTGCTCATCTGTGCTGTCTTCTCCTGCATCAGTTTGATTGCTTCAGGCTTGTTGTCTTCGATACCGATTAAAGCCTTGTCGATACCGACATATTTCATAACCTGGCTGATACCGTAAAGAACGTTCTCATGGTTCTCCATGATCTCTCTGACATCGGCTGTGATATAAGGTTCACATTCTGCCGCATTGATGCAGAGATATTCAATCTTGTCTTTAGGATTTAACTTGATATGTGCAGGGAAACCGGCACCACCAAGACCTACAAGACCTGACTGTTTAACAGCTTCAATAAATTCTTCTTTTGAATTCACTACTGGTGGCTGAATAGCCGGGTCAACAGTCTGTTCACCATCTGTGTCGATGACGATTGCCTGTGCCTTTGTACCATTCGGCATTAAAACTGTGTCAATTTTTTTGACTGTACCTGACACGCTGGAATGTATCGGCGCTGACATAAATGCAGTGCTTTCACCTACAAGCGTACCTACAAACACCTGATCCTTTGCTTTAACGCATGGTGTACAAGGTGCACCAATATGCTGTGACATAACGATAGTTACAGATGCCGGTACCGGCATCTCAACTGTCTCACAAGCACTGGTATGTTTTCTGTGAGGTACGGGTGCTCCAGGGCTTTTAACAAATCCTAAACTGCCAAGAAGTCCACTTGATTGTTTTGCCATTTGAATCCTCCTCTAGATATTTTTGGACTTGCGTCCGCAAAACTTTATTATATAAACCAGTCCACAGCCTTAACTGTGAGCCTGATTATATTCATTTAAAACATATCCCGAATCTTTGCCTGTAAATTCAAAGCTATTCAGGACATCTGGGTTATTGTACCAGATATTCTTGTCTGTATCAACAAAAATCGCATCAACACCATATTTTTCCGCCAGCTTCATGCCTTCATCCAGGCCTGACACAAAGCATGCTGTGGATAAAGCATCTCCCATCACACTGTCATCGCTGATGATCGTAACCTGCATCAAACCGCTGTCCGCCGGATAACCGGTCCGCGGATCCAATATATGATGATACCTCACGCCATCCTTCTCAAAGTAGCGTTCATAGTCACCGGATGTAGAAATCGTGGTGTCCGACAATGTCAGTACACCGATTGCCGAGTTCTCATCGCCCCGGGGATCCCTCAATGCCACTCTGAACTTGCTGCCATCCGGTTTCTTTCCATAGACATAAATGGAACTGCCGGCAGATATCATGCCGCCGGATGCATCTGAAGATGTCAGTATCTCCTTCGCCTGCTCAATAGCATATCCCTTGCCGATGGCGCCAAGCTCAATCTGAATATCAGTATTCTCTGTGGAAAGGATACCTGTCTCATCATTATAACGAAGCTGTGTATAATCCACTTTCTTCATGGCCTCGCGAATGTCTGCCTGGTCAGGGACCTCCATGGTTGACACATCAAAATCACTGTCCCCGAACCTGTCAAAATTCCAAAGCTGTGAAAGCGGTAAAACAGTGAGATCAAATGCGCCCTGACTATCTTTGCTGACCCGGAGTGCATCTTCCAGCACTTCCTTAATCTCAGACATATCTGTCTGATGTTCCGTATTAAACTTGTAAGCCAATGACCCTTCTTCCCTCCAGGAAAGAAGCCTGTCACATCCGTTGATTGCCTGTTCCGCCTGCTGCATAACATCATCGGCATCATCTGCAAACACTCTGATGTCAAAAACGGTTCCCATCGTAAAGATATAGGATGAAGCCGTCCCATCATCTGAGGTACTGCTCTGCCCCGTGACTTGCTGACACGCTGTTAACTGAAAAACAAACACGATCAGGAACGCCCATGCACCAAGTCTTTTTCTCCATTTGCTGTTCAAAATATGCACCTCATTGTTACATTTTTAACACGTAAATTGTATAGTATACAAACCTTGTGTATACTATACACATTTTACTATGTAAGCCCGACAATTTCAAGCACACTTTACAGATTTTAAGTAAAAATGCAAAGTTTCATCATTAAATCACTTTTTTTCATGAACAAAATTAGTAATGTTTTCTTTCCATGTAATTCATATAACGCACAACCATCAGCGCAATCTCAAAGGTAATGGCATCTTCAAATACCCTCAGATCCAAACCTGTGGCCTTATTTACCTTGTCAAGGCGGTATACAAGCGTATTCCTGTGGATATACAATTGTCTTGCAGTCTCAGATACATTCAGGCTATTGTCAAAAAATTTACGAATCGTTAATAATGTTTCCTCATCAAATTCATCCGGTGTTGTGCCCGGAAAAACCTCATCCATAAACATTTTGCACAGCGGGATCGGCAGCTGATAAATCAATCGCCCAATGCCAAGCTTATTATATGCAATCACGGATTTCTCATCGTAGAAAATCTTCCCCACATCCATTGCCATTTTCGCTTCATTGTAAGATCTGGAAATATCCTTGATATTCTGCACAACGGTACCGTAGGCAATTTTGGCATTGATCATGGCTTCTGTATTCAACAGATCGACAATCGTTTTGGCCAGTTGATGCATCTCCTCATAAGTATCACGCTTTTCTAACTCTTTCACAAGAATAATATTCTCTTCATCCACCGCTGTAATATAAGCACCATGTCTGCCTGTAAATAAGCTCTTCATCACTTCCATGGCATTGCTGTCACGATGTTTGTTTGTCTCAATGACAAATACCAGTCTTCTCGCCTCTGCTTCTATATGCAGCTTCTTTGCTTTATTATAAATATCCACCAACAGCATATTGTCCAGAAGAACATTTTTAATAAAATCCTCTTTGTCATACTTTTCCTTGTATGCGGACAATAAATTCTGGATCTGAAATGCCACCAGTTTACCGATCGTATAAATATCATCACCATCACCGTGAATCAGCATGACATATTCAACACTTGTGCCATCCATAATTTTAAAGTACTGATATCCCTGTACAACCTGAATTTCTGCAGGTGAATCAACAAATGCCAATACAGATTCTTTGTACTGCTGTGCATCCTCATTGGTAGCCGCAATCACATTGCCCTCTGTGTCCATCAGACACAGATCGGTTCTGGCAATGGATTTAACCCCCTCAATCGTACTTTGCAGCATCTGATTATATGCCATCTGCAACTCCTCCTTTTCTTCTGTTATCTGATTTTGAGCTGCTATAATCATAAACCATAAAAAGAGGGAATACAACCTGCATTCCCTCTAAAATTGTTAAAATTCTTTATCTAGTTGGTAATAGTCATCTGTGTCTCTTTGTCAAAGACATGGATCTTATTCACATCAAAAGAAATACTCATGATATCACCCGGTTTAGCCTTTGTACTTGGATGTTCACGGCATGTCACATCAAATCCATCCACTGTCAGATACAAGAACACCTCTGCACCCAGCATCTCAAATACACGTACACTTGCTTCTACCGTATTGTGTTCATGTGCGGCTTCATACTTCTCAGATGCAAAAACATCTTCCGGACGAATACCAAATGTCACTTCCCTGCCGACATAATCTGCCAGTTTCGCTGCCCTCTCTGGTGTAAGGATCACTCTGTGATGATCACCATATTCAAGGAACAATTCTCCGCCTTCCTTAACAACTGTTGCATCAATGAAGTTCATCTGCGGTGAACCGATAAAGCCTGCTACAAAAAGATTGTCCGGATAATCATAAAGATTCTGAGGAGAATCCACCTGCTGGATCACGCCGTCTTTCATAACAACAATTCTTGTTCCCAATGTCATCGCCTCAGTCTGATCATGGGTAACGTAGATGATGGTAGATTGCAGTCTCTGATGAAGTTTTGAAATCTCAAGACGCATCTGAACACGCAGCTTCGCATCCAGATTGGAAAGCGGTTCATCCATCAAGAATACCTTCGGTTCACGGACAATGGCACGTCCCATTGCCACACGCTGTCTCTGTCCGCCGGACAGCAGCTTCGGTTTTCTGTCAAGCAAATGTTCAATATCAAGAATTCTTGCCGCTTCTCTTACTCGTTTATCAATTTCAGCCTTTGGCATCTTACGCAGCTTCAGACCAAATGCCATGTTATCATAAATGGACATATGCGGATACAGTGCATAGCTCTGGAATACCATTGCAATATCTCTGTCCTTGGGTTCTACATCATTGACTAATTTGCCGTCAATGTAAAGCTCACCTTTTGAGATTTCCTCAAGACCTGCAATCATACGAAGTGTTGTTGATTTACCGCAGCCGGAAGGACCAACGAAAATAATAAATTCTTTGTCTTCAATTTCAAGGTTAAAATCTTTAACTGCATTAAATCCGTTTGGATACACTTTATAAATATTTCTTAATGATAAACTTGCCATAAGCTCCTCCTCACAATCAGTATCACTACTGCTTCATCGTCATAACTGTTATTATACTACAACACTTTTGACAAAAGAGCCATGGATGCTTTGTCCAAAGAAACTCCCGGAACTTTGTTGACTTTTCTCTTTTTCCAATTTTCTTTGCAGATTGAACAACATTTTTTAGTATTTTCTCTTTTTTCATGGTCAGTTTGGATGCAAAAAATACCTGTCAGATCAATCTGACAGGTATTTTGAGGTAATATAGCATTACGCTGTATATTTGTTGATATTTTTACATATTTTTGAACAGATTGACCATTTCAATTGCACTAACAGCAACATCATAGCCCTTATTGCCTGCTTTTGTACCGGCTCTTTCAATTGCCTGTTCAATATTATCTGTTGTCAGAACACCGAAGAGAACCGGAAGACCTGAAGATAATGAAACAGTTGCAATACCTTTTGATACTTCTGCACATACATAATCATAATGAGATGTAGAACCTTTGATAACCGCACCAAGGCAAAGGATCGCATCATATTTTCCTGTTGCAGCCATCTTCTGAGCAGCCAGAGGAATTTCAAATGCTCCCGGTACCCATGCCACATCAACATCGCTGTCAGCAACACCATGTCTTACAAGTGCATCCATGGCACCGCCAAGCAGTTTGGATGTAATAAATTCATTAAAACGTGCGCATACAATACCAATCTTCATGCCCTCTGCGACTAATTTTCCTTCTAATACGTTCATCTCTATACTTCCTTTCATTTTATATAAATAATTTATTTGTTATCCTTGTTGTCTTTTTTCGCCTGTTCTTCCTCTTCCAGTGTCATCGGATATGTCAGAAGATGGCCCATCTTCTCTTTCTTTGTTAAAAGATAGAAAGCATCATTTTTGCCTAATTTCATCTGGATCGGGACTCTTTCAATAATCTTCAGGTCAAAGGCTGCAATACCATCAATCTTTTCAGGATTGTTGGTCATCAGTCTCAGTTCATGAACACCGAGATCCTCAAGAATCTGGGAACCGATGGTATAGTCTCTCATATCTGCCGGGAAACCAAGCATAATATTGGCCTGAATCGTATCATATCCCTGATCCTGCAGTGCATAGGCTTTGATCTTGTTGATCAGGCCAATGCCTCGGCCTTCCTGTCTCAGATATAACAATACCCCTCGGCCTTCCTTTTCAATCATACGAAGTGCTGTCTGGAGCTGTTCACCGCAGTCACATTTCTGTGAGCCAAACGCATCACCTGTCAGGCATTCTGAATGGACACGACATAATACAGCCTTGCCATCGCCGATTTCACCCTTAACCAGTGCCACATGATGTTCACCATTCAGCTTGTTGATATAGCCATACATCATGAAATCGCCGTATTTTGTCGGAAGTTTTGCCTTTGCCACACATTCAACCAATTTCTCATGTTCTTTTCTGTATCGCTTGATCTGCGCAATTGTACAGATCTTCAAATCATGTTCTTCTGCAAATGCCAACAGATCATCTCTTCTTGCCATCGTGCCGTCATCCTTCATGATTTCACAGCAAAGACCAACTTTCTTAAGTCCCGCCATCTCCATCAGGTCAACAGTCACCTCTGTATGTCCCGGACGTTCAAAGATACCGCCCTTTTTGGCAACCAGTGGGAACATATGCCCCGGTCTTCTGAAATCTTCCGGTTTTGCACCATCTTCAACAACCTTCATGGCTGTCATGGAACGCTCAAAAGCAGAGATGCCTGTTGCTGTGTCTTTGTAATCGATGGATTCTGTAAATGCTGTACCATGATTATCTGTATTCACTGAGCACATCATATCCAGACCAAGTTTTTCCACATAATCTACGTGCATAGGCATACAAATCAGACCTTTGGCATAGGATGCCATAAAATTCACATTCTCAGGTGTTGCAAACTCTGCAGCACAAATCACATCTCCTTCATTTTCTCTATCTTCATCGTCCATAACCACAACAATTTTGCCGCCACGAACAGCCTCGATGACTTCCTCTACTGGATCAAATTCCTTCATTTCTATAATTCCTCCTACATAAATCCGTTTTCTGTCAGAAATGCTTCTGTAATGCCGCCGGAAGCCGTCTGTTTCTCTTCTTCCGCTTTGCCGAGTAATAATTTCTCGACATATTTACCAATGAGATCACACTCAAGATTGACTGTATCTCCCGGTTTTTTCTTAAGTAAAATGGTTTCTTCCCCTGTATGTGGAATAACAGATACCTTGAAACAGCTGCCATCCACATAGGCAATGGTCAGACTCACGCCGTCAATGGCAATGGAGCCCTTCTCTATCATATACTTCAGCAGATCAGGCTTTGTCTGTACAGTCACCCACACTGCATTATCTTCTCGTGTCATATCGGAAATTGTACCAGTTCCATCAATATGTCCGCTGACAATATGTCCGCCTAACCGGCTCATCGGTGTCAATGCACGTTCAAGATTCACACGGCTTCCTGCATGCAGTGAAGAAAAATTCGTTCTTCTGACAGTCTCCGCCATCACATCCGCATCAAAATTATTACCGTGGATTGCTGTTACTGTCAGACAGATACCGTTAGTCGCAATGCTGTCGCCGACCTGAGTCCCTTCCAGTACTTTACCGGCACTCACCGTCAGCCGGTAAGATACCTTTCCCGGCACAAGCTGCTTGACTGTCCCGATTTCTTCTATAATACCTGTAAACATATCATGCCTCCTGTCTTATATAGCCAGTGATACATATATCATTGCCTATGTTTCTCGCTGTTATGCCTGTAAGCTGCCAGGCATCCGTGAGATGTTCAATTCCATTGCCGCCTACAGACGTCCTTGCCGCATTGCCACCAATGATCATCGGTGCAATATACATCTGAACCTTGTCAATAATTCCAGACTCAAAAGCTGCCGCCGCAAGCGTTGCTCCACCTTCCAGCAAAATACTGTCAATCTGCATACGTCCCAGTTCTTCCGTCAGATTCTTCAGATCCACATGGCCGTCTTTTTCTTCAATAATTAATATCTCAACACCTGCATTCTGCAGATCTCTGATTTTCTTCTCATCAGCTCTCGGCGTACATGCCACAATCGTTCTGATATCTCTGGCAGTTTTCACCAGTCTGGCAGTCATAGGAATACGCAATGCAGAATCAACCACAACCCTGATTGGATCCTTTCCTTCAATCAATCTGCAATTCAGCATCGGATCGTCATCCAGAACTGTCTGTGAACCAACCATGATCGCCATATACTGATGTCTGAGTTCATGCACTTCCCGCCTTGACGCTTCGCAGGAAATCCACTGTGATTCTCCTGTTGATGTTGCAATCTTTCCGTCCAGTGACATTGCTGATTTATACAGAACAAAAGGCTCTTTGTTCACAATATATTTCATAAAAATCTCATTGAGTTTGATGCTTTCTTCTGCAAGAACACCGGTCTTTACTTCGATACCGGCATTGCGGATTTTCTCAATTCCCCGTCCTGCCACCAGAGGGTTCGGATCAAGGGCACCGACAACAACACGTCCGATCTTTTTCTCAATGATCTTATCCGCACAAGGCGGTGTCTTGCCATAATGAGAACACGGTTCCAGCGTGACGTAAATGGTTGCTCCTGTTACATCCTGATCACCGGCATCCTTAAATGCCTCAACCTCAGCATGTCCCTGACCGCAGCAATGATGATAGCCCTTTGCGATCACCTTGCCCTCTTTAACAATCACGGCACCCACCATTGGATTAGGGTTTGTATAACCACGCCCAAGCTTTGCCATATCAAGCGCCATCTGCATATACTGACGATCTTGCTGATCTCTGTCTGTCATATTCTTCAACCCCCTTATCATCTACGTTATAATTTATAGAAAAAATTTCCTGCGAAACGATAAAATGCCCCTGAATCTATTCTTCAGAGGCATCACAACTTACATTCAATTGCGCAGTGCGCAGTCAACTTGCAACAAAACTGTATGTACCGGATGTACATACAATGCGATAATAAAAGAAATGCTCCGGTCAATATACACTAACCAGAGCAGTCAATAAATTCAGTCACAAACTTATGTCAATTTATCTTCTTTCATCCAGACTATACTGTCGGCTTCGGACTCTCACCGAATCAACCTCGCGGCTCGTGGGCTTTACCACCGGTAGGGACTCTCACCCTGCCCTGAAGATTCTATTCATTTTCCTGTGTTATTATACCTCATTATTACCCTTCATACAAGTCTTTTTTGTGAATTTTTACAATTATTCGAAATTTTTTTCAAAAATACAAACAAAACTGGCAAATCTTTCGACTGCCAGTCCTGTTCATTACTTTTAAATCATTTTAACTTTAGGGAGTTTTTTTGTTTTCACATGAATTAATTTTTATATTATCAGTGATGCAATTATCTGAGTAATGCACCTGCGATAACCATCTTCATAACTTCAGATGTACCTTCATAGATCTCTGTAATCTTAACATCACGAAGTTTTCTTTCAACACCGTATTCACGGCAGTAGCCATAGCCGCCCATGAACTGAACAGCTGCACGGCATACATCGTTAGCAACATCAGATGCAACCAGTTTTGCTTCTGCTGCATATACATTGTATGCTTCGCCATTGTCTTTAGCTGTAGCTGCACGCCATGTCAGGAGACGAGCTGCATCAATTCTAGCCTGTAATTCTGCAAATCTGAACTGTGTATTCTGGAATGCAGAAATTGGTTTACCAAACTGTTTTCTTTCTTTGCAGTATGCGATTGCTTCGTCTAAAGCGCCCTGAGCAAGACCTACAGACTGAGCTGCAATACCGATACGGCCGCCGTCAAGTGCTTTCATAGCAATCTTGAAACCTTTGCCTTCGCCACCAAGTAAATCAGCAGCAGGTACACGTACATCTGTATAAACAACTTCTGAGTTGGATGCACCGCGGATACCCATACGTTTGATATCTGGCTGTACGGAAATACCTGGTGTGTTTCTGTCAACAAGGAAAGCGGACATACCCTTGTGAGGGCCAGCTTCTTTATCTGTTAAAGCAAATACAAGGAATGTATCAGCAAATCCAGAGTTTGTTGTGAAAATCTTGCTACCGTTGATGACATATTCATCGCCATCTTTAACTGCAACTGTTCTAGCACCTGCAACGTCAGAACCTGCATCTGGCTCTGTTAAACCGAAGCATCCGATCTTGCTGCCGTCAACCAGTGGACGAAGCCATTTTTCTTTCTGTTCAGGTGTTGCAAATTCTTCAATACTAGATGCACATAATGAAGTATGTACAGATACTGTAATACTTGTGCTGGCATCAACTTTGGAAAGTTCTTCCATTAAAAGAACATAGTTCATAACATCAAGGCCTGCACCACCGATTTCTTCTGAGAATGGAATACCAAACATACCCAGGCTCTGCATCTCATGGATGAGATCCATATCCATCTTCTCTTCTTCGTCCATCTTCTCAGCTGCTGCTTTTACGCGTTCCTGAGAAAACTTACGGTAAAATGCCTGCATTTCTTTCTGTTCTTCTGTTAAATTAAACCCTATCATTGCTTATAACCCCTTTCAGTTTGTTGAAGCATTTTTAGCTTACTAATACTTTGTGTGCTAATTATATCCTAGCTAACTATTTATGTCAATAACTAAATTGTTGATTTTTTGATTTTCGCAAATTGCACAAAAAAAAGACCAGAAATCTTGTGACTTCTGGTCTTTTTTTATTACATATCTTCAAAACTGCATATCATAAAACACTCTGCCATAGAACCGCTCTCTTAACTCTGGCTCTTTTCGGGTATGTTCTCTTCGCTCCGCTCTGAGAACGACCTTCGAACTAAACTCAGTCTCCACTGCGTTCCGCCTTCGTTAAGGTCTCAGGTCAAGCCCTCGACCGATTAGTAACAGTCAGCTCCGGACATTACTGCCCTTCCA
>ERZ773239.1048-NODE-1048-length-23694-cov-3.318076_pt1 | contig 23694 bp, 18 predicted proteins | sample MGYA00580521_ERZ773239 | MGnify/ENA primary metagenome ERZ773239 (study PRJEB29015, sample SAMEA2737801) | human gut metagenome | biome: human gut; feature: human-associated habitat; material: faeces | place: China | collected 2012 ... | reverse complement strand
CTGTCTGCGGCTCTGATCCACCGTTAGCGCTCCTTTCCGTTATAGTTGTAGTATCAACTATTTAGATGATAGTACATCCATATCGGTTTGTCAAGAAAAATCCCCGGAAGCCGAAGCCTCCGGGGGGATTTTCAAATCGAGAAATTCAACGTATTTTTTTCGTTGCTGACCAGTTCATCGAGTGTTACCGAGTCGACATATTGGTTGATCACATCGTACAGTCCGCGCCAGAAATCGAGCGTGATACACTCATTTGCTCGCGCACAGTCGATCGGTTCATGCTCCAGACAGGCAACCGGAGCGAGAGAGCCTTCCGTGATGCGCAGAATATCACCCACCGTATACTCGGACGGGTGACGCGCCAGCTGATAGCCGCCCTGTGCGCCGCGGATACTCCGGACATAGCCGGCTTTGTGAAGAAGTGAAACGATCTGTTCCAGATATTTATCGGAAATGCCCTGGCGCGCGGCCACCTGGCTGATCTTGGTACACTGGTCCGGATTCAGGCCAAACTCGATCATCATGCGCAGTGCATAGCGTCCCTTGGTTGATACTCTCATGGTTATCCCTCCTCACAGGACATTGTACAGGAAAAAGTCATGAATGTAAATGGAAACGGCTTTTTCTCATGCTTTATTTTTGATGCAGGATATGATATACTGTCTGCAATAGTATGCACTGATTCAGTATGAAATCTGATATGTGCACATTCCGTCAGGAGGAAACTGATATGAGAGACGGCTTTATCCGCACAGCGGCAGCTACACCTAAGATCAAGGTTGCAGACCCGGTTCATAACCGAGAGACCATCTGCCGGATCATAGAAGAATATGAAAAGAAAGGCGCAGAGCTTCTGGTCTTCCCGGAGCTGTGCCTTTCCGGATATACCTGTAACGATCTGTTCCAGCAGGAGATCCTGCTAGAACAGGTAAAAGAAGAATTAAAGAATCTTGTGGATTTCACAAAGGGACGGAAAATGCTTTTGTTTGCCGGACTTCCCTGGGAGCATGAGGGAAAGCTTTACAATGTGGCAGCAGCCATCTGTGATGGAGAACTCCTTGGCCTGGTGACAAAGACCAATATGCCGAACTATTCAGAGTTTTATGAACTGCGGCATTTTACACCTGGTATGGAGATACCGGTCCTGACAGACTGGCTGGACACCCAGGTTCCTATGGGAACCAACCTGTTGTTTACCTGTAAGGAGAATCCGAAGCTTACGGTGGCAGCTGAGATCTGTGAGGATGTGTGGGTACCGTGCCCGCCAAGCATCCGCCATGCGCTTGCCGGCGCCACAGTTATTGTGAACTGTTCCGCCAGTGATGAGGTGGTCGGAAAAGATTCCTACCGCCGGGAGCTGATCTGCGGCCAGTCTGCGCGCCTCATCTGCGGTTATGTGTATGCCAACGCCGGGGAGGGTGAGTCTACCCAGGATCTGGTATTTGGCGGCCACAATATCATTGCGGAGAACGGAACTCGCCTGGCAGAGTCCGGACGGTTTGTTCCGGAGACAGTTATGGCCGATATGGATCTGGAGCGCCTGAACGCGGAGCGCCGCCGTACCACCACGTATCCGGCGGCAGACCGCAGCGGCTACCAGACCATCCGGTTTTCCCTGGCGCCTTCGGACGATTCTTCACAGAAGGAGGCAGGCACAGAGAACGGAAAGCTGCTCCGCTATATCGACAACCGTCCCTTCGTTCCACATAACGAGCTGGAGCGAAGCCGCCGCTGCGAGGAAATCTTCACCATTCAGGCCATGGGCTTAAAGAAGCGCCTGGAACACACCGGCTGCAGTCATGTGGTCCTCGGTATTTCCGGCGGACTGGATTCCACCCTGGCCCTTCTGGTTGCGGCAAGAGCTTTTGATATGTTAAATATTCCGCGCAGTCAGATTCATGCTATCACCATGCCGTGCTTTGGCACCACTGACCGCACCTATCAGAATGCCTGTCAGATGACGAGAAAGCTTGGGGCATCCTTAAAGGAGATCGATATCAAGGCGTCGGTGACCCGTCATTTTGAGGATATCGGCCACGACATTTCTGTCCATGATGTGACCTACGAAAACGGACAGGCCAGAGAGCGTACCCAGATCCTGATGGATATCGCCAACCAGGTGGGCGGCATGGTGATCGGAACCGGTGACATGTCGGAGCTGGCTCTTGGCTGGGCTACCTACAATGGCGATCACATGTCCATGTACGGCGTGAATGTTTCCGTTCCGAAGACACTGGTACGTCATCTGGTGCGCTACTACGCAGATGCGTGCGGTGAAGAAGAATTAAAGGCAGTTCTTCTGGATGTACTGGATACCCCGGTGAGTCCGGAACTGCTTCCGCCGGAGAACGGCGTCATCTCCCAGAAGACAGAGGATCTGGTGGGACCCTATGAGCTTCATGATTTCTTCCTTTATTATGTGCTTCGCTTTGGCTTTAAGCCTTCCAGAATTTACCGGATGGCACTACAGGCATTTGAGGGAGAATATGACAGAGAGACCATCTTAAAATGGCTGAATGTATTTTACCGTCGTTTCTTTGCCCAGCAGTTCAAGCGTTCCTGCCTGCCGGATGGTCCGAAGGTCGGTTCCGTGGCCGTATCTCCGAGAGGAGATCTGCGTATGCCGAGTGACGCGGCAAGAAGAATCTGGATGGAGGATTTAGAGAAAATCCAGTAGCATTACAGAACATGGCGAAAATCAAAATCAGCCATCATAATCCGGCAAATTGCCATGAAAGGTCATAACGCCGGAAAAGGAGAAAACAAAACGTGATCAGCAGTACAACCAATAAACAGGTGAAGTTTGTGAATGCCCTGGTGAAGAAAGCGAAGACCAGGCGGGAGGAAGAACTGTTCGTGGCAGAGGGACTCCGCATGTGTTCGGAAATTCCAAAAGACCGCATTCACACCTTATATATATCAGAAGCTTTTAGCAAAACGAAGGAGTGCAAGGTACTCCGGGAGGGCGTAAAGCACATCGAACTGGTGACAGATGAGGTATTTAAAAGTCTGTCCGATACCCAGTCACCTCAGGGAATCCTGGCGCTTGTAAAACAGTATCATTATACGCTGGATGAGGTGGCAGAGGCGAATCAGAAGACTGGAAAACCGGCGCTTCTCATGGTGCTCTAAACCATTCAGGATCCAGGGTACCGGGGCACCATCCTGCGTGCGGGAGAGGGAGCCGGTGTGACCGGAGTCGTGATGGACGCCAACACTGCGGACATCTACAATCCCAAAGTCATTCGTTCCACTATGGGTTCTGTGCTCCGCATGCCCTTTGTCTATGCAGAGGATCTGCATGAAACACTGGAAACACTGAAGCAGAAAAAGGTCCGCCTGTTCGCGGCCCACTTAAAGGGAAAGAACGCCTATGACCTGGAGGATTACACCGGGGATACAGCGTTTCTTATCGGCAATGAGGCCAACGGACTGACCGATGAGACTGCGGCTATGGCGGATACTTATGTCCGCATTCCCATGGAGGGCCGCGTGGAATCCTTAAATGCCGCTGTGGCGGCCTCCGTCCTCATGTTTGAGGCAGCAAGACAGCGCAGAAATCAAAAGTAAGGGGGAGTTGTTATGGCAGCAATTTACTGGCTCATTGCCTTTGTGATACTGGTGGGCATTGAGATCATGACCACAGCCCTGACCACCATCTGGTTCGCGGGAGGCGCGGCGCTTGCCTTTGTGGCAGCCCTCTTTGGCGCGCCGGTTCCGGTCCAGCTGCTGGTATTTGTGGTGATTTCCTTCATGTTACTGTTCCTGACCCGTCCGCTGGCGGTCCGGTATATTAACACTTCTACGGTTAAGACGAATGTAGACAGCCTGATCGGCAAAGATGCCCGGGTAACCGCCGAAGTCAACAATGCGAAAGAAACCGGAACGGTTTCTGTTCAGGGGCAGGAGTGGACCGCACGCTCAGAAAAAGAGGATGCGGTTTATCCGGAGGGAACCAGAGTCTGGATCCGCGAGATCCAGGGAGTTAAACTGATTGTGAGTGATGAAAAGGCAGTTGGCCTTTCACAAGAAAAGGAGGAAGTATAATGGGTTTTCTGTTTATTTTTCCGTTACTGATCGTAATCTTAGCAGTGCTGGCATCCTGCATCCGTATCGTACCCCAGGCACAGGCTCTGGTAGTGGAGCGCCTGGGTGCTTACCTGGATACCTGGTCTGTTGGCGTGCATTTCCTGGTTCCCTTTGTGGACCGTGTAGCAAAGAAGGTCAGCTTAAAAGAACAGGTTGTGGACTTTGATCCGCAGCCGGTTATCACCAAAGATAACGTTACCATGCGGATTGACACCGTTGTATTCTTCCAGATCACAGATCCGAAGCTTTACGCCTACGGTGTGGTAAATCCGATCATGGCCATCGAGAACCTGACGGCCACCACCTTAAGAAACATCATCGGTGACCTGGAGTTAGACCAGACCTTAACCTCCCGTGAGACCATCAACACCAAGATGCGCGCATCCCTGGATGTGGCAACGGACCCGTGGGGAATCAAGGTAAACCGTGTAGAATTAAAGAACATCATCCCGCCGGCAGCCATTCAGGATGCCATGGAGAAGCAGATGAAGGCAGAGCGTGAGCGCCGTGAAGCCATTCTTCGGGCGGAAGGTGAGAAGAAATCCACGATCCTGGTTGCGGAAGGTAAAAAGGAATCCGCGATCCTGGACGCAGAGGCAGACAAACAGGCAGCCATCCTTCATGCAGAGGCAGAGAAGGAACGCCGGATCCGCGAGGCGGAAGGTGAGGCTGAGGCAATCTTAAAGGTACAGCAGGCAAAGGCAGATGGTATCCGCTTCTTAAAGGAGGCCGGCGCAGACGCAGCTGTGCTTCAGCTTAAGAGTCTGGAGGCATTTGCGGCAGCAGCAGACGGCAAAGCTACCAAGATCATCATCCCATCCGATATCCAGGGCATGGCAGGTCTGGTTACTTCCGTGGCTGAGATCGCAAAAAAAGAAGATGGAAGGCAATAAAAATTTTTATACAGAGGAGAGACCAATTATGAACTTAAAGGGAAGACATTTTCTGACACTGAAGGATTACACTCCGGAGGAGATCATGTACCTTCTGAACCTTTCCGCAGAGGTAAAGCGCAAGAAAAAAGAGGGCATTCCGGTAGATAACTACAGAGGCAAAAATGTGGCTCTGATCTTCGAGAAGACCAGCACCCGTACCCGCTGTGCCTTTGAAGTGGCGGCTCACGATATGGGCATGGGAACCACCTACCTGGATCCGTCAGGTTCCCAGATTGGAAAGAAAGAGAGCATTGCGGATACCGCCCGTGTGCTGGGACGCATCTACGATGGTATCGAGTACCGCGGTTTTGGACAGGAGATCGTGGAGGAGCTTGCGAAATACGCAGGTGTTCCGGTATGGAATGGTCTGACCAACGAGTATCATCCGACCCAGATGCTGGCAGACATGCTGACTGTCCGTGAGCAGCTTGGCCGCTTAAAGGGCGTGAAGTTCGTATACATGGGCGATGCCCGCTACAACATGGGCAATTCCCTGATGATCGTCTGCTCCAAGCTGGGTCTCCACTTTGTAGCATGCGCTCCGAAGAAATATTTCCCGAACCCGGAGCTGGTAGCTCAGTGTGAGGAGTACGCAAAGGCATCCGGCGGTACCATCACCCTGACCGAGAACGTGGAAGAGGGCACCAGGGGCGCTGACGTAATCTGCACCGATGTATGGGTATCCATGGGTGAGCCGGATGAGGTATGGGAGGAGCGTATCCGTGACCTGACTCCGTACAAGGTAACCTCTGCTGTTATGAAGAACGCTGGCGAGAAGGCAATCTTCTTACACTGCCTGCCGTCCTTCCATGACTTAAAGACCAAAATCGGCGCTGAGATGGGCAAACGTTTCGGCATCACCGATATGGAGGTAACGGACGAGGTATTCGAGTCTGAGCAGTCTAAAGTCTTTGATGAGGCAGAGAATCGCATGCATACCATCAAGGCTGTTATGATGGCAACTCTTGGAGTGTAATTTATGGCAGGGCAGGAGAAAAAACGTAATCCGCGCAATGCTGCGCTGATTCTGGACCTGCTGCATATCGTGATCGGCATTCTTGTTGTTATCTGCGCCATCCTGGCGTTTTTGGATCCGGAGGGGAACAGTATTCTGTTCCCCGTGATTTTCTGGCTGGCCGCCGTGTTAAACGGTGTGATGGGCGGATTTCGGATCAGAATGAGCGGACACGACAGAAAGAAGCAGGCGGGGGGAGCGGCCCAGTGCCTGCTGGCAGTGATCCTGACGATACTGGGCGCGCTAAGTGCCATCAGCATCTGGAGGTAAAGATTGAAAAACGAAATTTTAAAATGTTTAAAAGAGACAGACGGCTATGTTTCTGGTCAGGAACTCTGTGAACGTCTCGGGGTATCCCGCACAGCGGTGTGGAAGGTGATCCGCCAGCTTGAAGCGGAGGGGTATGAGATCGAGGCAGTGCGCAACCGGGGGTACCGTTTACATGACAGCGCGGATATCTTAAATGAAGCAGAAATCCGCGCTGTATTAACTTCCGGCTGGCTGGGACAGAATGTAAAGTTTTTTGAAGAGATCGATTCCACCAACAATGAAGTGCGCCGCATGGCGGAGCAGGGCGCGCCGGAGGGTACTCTGGTGGTGGCAGAGATCCAGACGGCCGGAAAGGGCAGAAGAGGACGCAGATGGGATTCTCCCAAGGGCAGCGGGATCTGGCACAGCTTCCTGTTACGTCCGGAGTTTGCGCCGGAACATGCTTCCATGCTGACCCTTCTTGCGGCCATGGCTGTGCGGAAATCCGTGAGCGATGTAACCGGCCTGGAGTGTCTGATCAAATGGCCGAATGATATTGTGGTGAATGGCAAAAAAATCTGTGGGATCTTAACAGAGATGAGCACGGAGGAGGATTCCATCCGTTATGTGGTGGTAGGAATCGGCATCAATGCCAATACCCTGGACTTTCCGGAGGAAATCCGCGCTACGGCTACCTCCCTGGCCCTGGAGCTGGGGCATCCGGTCCACCGCGCGGCACTGATCAATGGCGTGATGTGTGCCTTTGAGGAATATTATGACATTTACCGTGAAACACTGGATATGAGCCGGCTGAAAGAAAGCTACAATCATGAACTGGTCAATGTTGAGCGGGAGGTAAAGGTGCTGGCGCCGGGAGGCGATTATACCGGAATTTCCCACGGAATCAATGACGCGGGCGAGTTGATTGTAGAGCTTGCGGACGGCACCATCCGGGAGGTCAATTCCGGAGAAGTGTCAGTAAGAGGAATTTATGGATATGTATGACGCAAAACAGCTGTATGACCGCTTAAAGGTTTCTGAGCGTGATGATGAGACACTGGATCTGGATGCCAGGCTGCGGGCCATGAATGGTCCGCTGCTTGCCTGGTATGAGGAACACGCCCGTATCCTTCCCTGGAGAGAAAACCCGGAAGGCTACCGTGTCTGGATCTCGGAGATCATGCTGCAGCAGACCAGGGTAGAAGCGGTCAAACCCTATTTTGAACGGTTTCTTGAGGCGCTGCCGGATGTGGCTTCGCTGGCATCTGTGGAGGATGACCGGCTGATGAAGCTCTGGGAGGGCCTCGGTTACTATAACCGGGCGCGCAATTTGAAAAAGGCGGCCGGAGTGATCATGGAGGAATATGGCGGAACGATGCCGGAGCAGTATGATGAGCTGTTAAAGCTTCCGGGAATTGGAAGCTACACGGCCGGGGCAGTGTCTTCCATCGCGTTCGGTCATCCGGTTCCCGCAGTTGACGGCAATGTACTCCGGGTTATTTCCAGAGTGACGGCCAGCCGGGAAGATATTTTAAAGGCTTCCACGAAAAAGTGGATGGAGACCCATCTTCGGGGGACCATGCCGAAGGACCGGGCCAGTCATTTCAATCAGGGACTCATTGAGATCGGTGCCATCGTGTGTGTGCCAAATGGTGCGCCTCACTGCGCGGAATGTCCGCTTGAATCCATCTGCCTTGCAAAGCGCCATGATCTGATCGGGGAGATCCCGGTCAAGACACCGCCGAAAAAACGCCGTCTGGAAGATAAGACGGTCTGCATTCTGGAGTGCGGGGACCAGGTGGGCTTAAACAAGCGGGATGACAGCGGCCTTCTGGCATCCCTCTATGAGCTGCCGAACCGCGCGGGGCATCTCGCGCCGGAGGAGGTGCCGGAGGCTTTTGGCCTGGATCCGGGGGAGATTGTGGAGCTGGAGCCGGTTGGTCCGGCCAAACATATCTTCTCCCATGTGGAGTGGCACATGACGGGTTACCGGGTACGGTTAAAGAACGGAATCCCGAAAGCTTACATTGCGGCGGAAAAAGAAGATCTGAAAACGATTTATGCCCTGCCGAATGCCTTTGGCAGGTATACAAAGATGATAGAATGACGATAATGAAAAAGAATGAGAAGGAGGCAGACGGTATTATATGGCAAAGAAAAAACAAATGCTTCTGATCATTAATCCGAGATCCGGAAGAGAGAAGATCCGCTTAAAACTTCTGGATATTCTGGATGCTTACACAGGTGCCGGGTATCAGGTGCAGGTGCATGTGACCCAGAAAGCCCTCGATGCCAGAGACGCGGTACTTAGGTATGGCGCGAAAAAGGATCTGATTGTGTGCAGCGGCGGTGACGGAACCTTAAATGAAGTGATCTCTGGCATAATGGAGCTTGAAAAACCGATTAGTCTGGGCTATATCCCTGCCGGTTCTACGAATGATTTCGCTTCCAGCTTAAAGCTTCCAAAGCAGATGATGCCGGCGGCCCTGAATGCCGTGAATGGCAGCCCCTACGCCATTGATATCGGACATTTTTGCGAAGACCGGTATTTTGTCTATGTGGCGGGATTTGGCGCATTCACGGAGGTTTCCTACCTGACGCCTCAGGACAAGAAAAACCTGCTGGGACATCAGGCCTATATTCTGGAAGGCGTGAAAAGCCTGGCCTCCATCAAATCCTATTCCATGAAGATTTCCTGTCCGGAAGAAACACTGGAGGGGGAGTTTATTTATGGCATGGTGACAAACACAGTCAGTGTAGGCGGCTTTAAAGGCCTGGTAAACCAGAACGTGGCGCTCAATGACGGACTGTTTGAGGTGCTTCTCATCCGCACGCCCAAAACACCGCTGGAGTTCAGCGGTATTGTGACCGGACTTTTGATGAGGGAAGAGGAAAACAGCGATCTGGTTTATAAATTTAAAACGAACGTGCTTACCATTCACGCACAGGAGCCGGTAGACTGGGTTCTGGACGGCGAATTTGGCGGAACCCGGACAGACGTGGTCATTCAGAATCTTCCACAGCAGATCATGATCCTGTGCCCGCCGGCATCAAGGGGTCAGACCAGAAAAAACAGAGAATAAAAACAGAGAATAATGAAAATAATTGTTGAAATCTGACGCTGGATATTATATAATGGTTTGTTGTGTAGGCTTTCGTAAACCTTCAACTGAAAGGATGTTACTGTGGAAAAAGACGATTTTTTAGATAAGCTGAAAAGGCTGGTAGAAGTTGCCAAAACAAAGCATAATGCATTGGACATCACGGAGATCAATGACTTTTTTAAAGGGGAAAACCTTAGTCCTGAGAAGATGGAGCAGATATACAGCTTCCTCGAGGAGAAAAATATTGACGTAGTCCCTGTCATTGATGACGCTGCCCTTGCAGATGACAGTCTGCTTCTCGACGATGATGACGTCGATATGGACGACAGCTTCATGAAAGACTCCGAGGATATCGAGTTAGATGCGGTAGATCTGCTTGAGGGAATCGGAACCGAGGATCCGGTCCGCATGTATTTGAAGGAGATCGGTACCGTACCGCTGCTGACCACAGAGGAAGAACTTACGCTTGCAAAGCGCAAGGCAGAAGGCGATGAATATGCCAAAGAACGCCTGATTGAGGCAAACCTCCGTCTGGTAGTCAGTATCGCAAAGCGTTACACCGGACGCGGCATGAGCTTCCTTGACCTGGTTCAGGAGGGAAACCTGGGCCTTATCAAAGGTGTAGAGAAGTTTGACTATACAAAAGGATATAAGCTGAGTACATATGCGACTTGGTGGATCAGACAGTCTGTAACCCGTGCGCTCGCGGACCAGGCGCGTACGATCCGTGTACCGGTGCATATGGTTGAGACCATCAACAAGATGTCAAAGATGCAGAGAAAGCTGACTCTGGAACTCGGCTATGAGCCGTCTGTGACAGAGCTTGCAGATGCACTTGAGATGTCCGAGGACAAGGTGATGGAGATCATGCAGATCGCAAGAGAGCCTGCATCCCTTGAGACCCCGATTGGTGAGGAGGATGACTCCAACCTCGGCGATTTCGTTGCAGATAACAATGTTGTGACCCCGGAGGGCAATGTAGAGTCTGTCATGCTCAGAGAGCACATTGATGCGCTTCTGGGTGATTTAAAGGAGCGTGAGCGTCAGGTTATCGTCCTGCGTTTCGGTCTTGAAGATGGACATCCGCGCACCCTTGAAGAGGTCGGCAAGGAGTTCAACGTTACCCGTGAGCGTATTCGTCAGATTGAGGCGAAAGCCCTGCGCAAACTGCGTAATCCGGTGAGAAGCAAGCGGATTCGTGACTTCCTGTAAGTGTCGAGTTTTGAATTAGAATTAGAAAAAGAATAAATACGGGTTTTCTAAGAGACTTTAAAACAGAAAAGAGCGTATAAGCGCAAAGGTATGGAGCGTGCAGATGAATCGCAGAAATTACCAGAAAGAACTGGAAAAGATCATAGAAGAAAACCAGAGCAAGAGCCGGGTTCCCCGGCTCTTGCTGCATAGTTGCTGTGCACCGTGCAGTAGCTACGTTCTGGAGTATCTGTCAAAGTATTTTGACATTACGGTGTTTTACTACAATCCGAACATTTCCCCACAGGAGGAATTTGAAAAGCGGGTAGAAGAACTGAAAAAACTGATTGCGGAGCTTCCGGTGATTCACCCGGTTCACCTTGTGATTGGCGACTATGAGCCGGAGCGGTTCTATGAGATCAGCAAGGGCTATGAGAAGGTGCCGGAGGGTGGAGAGCGGTGCTTTCGCTGTTATCGACTGCGCCTTGAGGAGTCCGCAAAACTTGCGTCAGAAGGGGATTTTGATTACTTTGCGACGACGCTGACGATCAGTCCGCTGAAGAATGCACAGAAGCTCAATGAGATCGGTGAAGAACTCGGAGAAATTTATAAGGTTGAGCATCTGCCGTCCGATTTCAAGAAAAAGAACGGATATAAGCGCTCGGTTGAGCTCTCGGCGGAGTACGGTCTTTACCGCCAGAATTACTGCGGTTGCGTCTTCTCAAAGGCAGAAGCTCTCGAGAGAGAGGCGAGAATGCAGGAAAAGCGGGAACAGGAAAAAAGTGCGCAGGATCAAGGCACTGTTTGTACAACATGTGGGCAGGCATTTTAAATCGGAAAAATCCGTGACCGGTACGGTATCGTACGGAATTTTCAGTTCAGAAAATTCAGTTCAGAAAATTTCTGTTTGTGTGCAGTAACATTATTGACAACAAAATGACGGATTAATGGGTGTTTTAACTTGACACTTCGGGCAAATTGTAATAAACTTTTAAGTAGAAATTCCGAGCTTATCCGCAGGAATTTGAGGGAGATATTATAATAAAAAAGGAGATTTTGAGTCATGCTTAGTAAAAAAATTACCGTAGTAAACCCGTCAGGATTGCATTTAAGACCAGCTGGTGTTCTGTCTCAGACCGCTATGAAGTTTAAGTGTGATGTTTTCATCGAGTGTGGAGAGAAGAAAGTTGTTGCTAAGAGCGTACTGAACGTTATGGCAGCAGGTATCAAGTCCGGCACCGAGATCAATCTGGTATGTGATGGCGAAGATGAGGCAGCTGCAATGGAGACCATCAGCAAGGCAATCGAGAGCGGACTGGGCGAGCTGTAAGAGCGAGACGCAGAAGCGAATCAAGTGTTGATTTTTTGATTTCGTAGAGAGTTTGAGTAAAAATGAGAGACAGGCTTTGTATGCTTCAACGAAGAAGCACACAGAGCCTGTTTTTGTGTTGCTTTCATTTTCTTGATCCATGCGATGATGCTCTGCGGAAAGAAGCAGATTTTGCCGATTGGGAATGTAAAGTACCGGCATTGTGCAGCGCATGAACTTGAAAGACTTTCTAAATTGGACAGATTACTCACAAAAGAAAATTAAGAAAATACGCAGCAAGCGCACATCTGTCCGCATACCCGAATCAAAGAAGAATGAAAAGTCAGTTAACTCAAGTAATAGCCTGGAAAAACTCTGAAAAAGACAGACTATTAACTTTAGAATATTAAGTTCTCCAATTATCTGACAATTTCTTGCAAAAAAATATTTACAAACGGAAAATCTTGTAGTATTATCATTATCATTAAAAATCACCAGCTGAAAAAAATTCCCATTAGGAGAGACTTGACAATTTGGACTTCACGAGTTTGAGCTGGAAGCAGGTATTTTTAACCCCACGAGTGTGTGCCATTATCTAGTATCACGAGTATCATTTCCCTTATATCCCCAAGGCGCACGCTCAATCTTACACGGAAAGGAATTGAGCAATGGAGAGCGATCAGAGAACACAAACAAAGGCTCCGGGTCTTTACGATCCCCGATTTGAGCATGACAACTGTGGTATCGGAGCAGTTGCCAATATCAAAGGCATTAAGACCCATAGAACAGTAGACCAGGCACTTCACATCGTGGAAAACCTTCAGCACCGCGCCGGAAAAGACGCGGAGGGCAAGACAGGTGATGGTGTCGGAATCATGCTTCAGATTTCCCACAAATTTTTTAAGAAGGTGACAAAACCGCTCGGAATCGAGCTCGGTGGAGAGCGCGAGTATGGCGTCGGCATGTTCTTCTTCCCGCAGGACGAGCTTGCGAGAAATCAGGCGAAAAAGATGTTCGAGATCATCGTCAAGAAAGAGGGACTCAAGTTCCTCGGCTGGCGTGATCTCCCGACTCATCCGGAACTGATCGGTGACAAGGCAGTCGCAAAGATGCCTTACATCGTGCAGGGATTTATCGGAAAGCCGGCAGACGTGGAGAAGGGACTTGACTTTGACCGTCGTCTCTATGTTGCCCGCCGTGTGTTTGAGCAGAGTAATGATGACACCTATGTCGTATCGCTGAGCAGTCGAACGATTGTATACAAGGGTATGTTCCTTGTAAAAGAGCTGAGACTCTTCTTTGAGGATCTTCAGGATCCGGATTACGAGTCTGCAATCGCAACGGTTCACTCCCGTTTCAGTACGAACACGAATCCGAGCTGGATGCGTGCTCATCCGAACCGTTTCATCGTTCACAACGGTGAGATCAACACGATCCGCGGAAACGTCGACAAGATGATGGCGCGTGAGGAGAACATGGAGACGAAGTTCTTCAAGTCCGACATGTACAAGGTACTCCCGATCATCAACCAGGAAGGTTCTGATTCCGCGATGCTCGACAATGCACTCGAGTTTATGGTGATGAGTGGCATGGAGCTTCCGATGGCAGTCATGATCATGATCCCGGCTCCGTGGCAGCATGACAAGTCAATGCCACAGGAGGTAAAGGACTTCTACCGCTACTATGCGACGATGATGGAGCCGTGGGATGGACCGGCGTCGATCGTCTTCTCCGATGGTGATGTGATGGGTGCTGTGCTTGACCGAAATGGTCTGCGTCCTTCCCGTTACTACATCACGGACGATGATCAGGTGATCCTTGCTTCCGAGGTCGGAGCAATCGACATTGAGCAGGCTCACGTTGTGAAGAAAGAGCGTCTGCGTCCGGGCAAGATGCTCCTGATCGATACCGTGAAGGGCGAGCTTGTCGGAGATGAGGAGTTAAAGAATCGCTATGCTTCCCGCCAGCCTTACGGTGAGTGGCTTGATTCCAACCTCGTGGAGCTGAAAAACCTGCCGATCCCGAACAAGGGAGTGCCGGAGATCACAAAAGATCAGCGCGCAAGACTTCAGAAGACCTACGGCTACACTTACGAGCAGTACCGCACGATGATCCTTCCGATGGCACTCAACGGTGCCGAGGCAGTATCTGCGATGGGTGCGGACAGCCCGCTTGCCGTACTCTCAAAGAAGCATCAGCCGTTGTTCAATTACTTCAAACAGCTCTTTGCTCAGGTAACAAATCCGCCGATCGACTCGATCCGTGAGGAGATCGTGACCTCGACAACCGTCTATGTCGGTGAGGAGGGAAATGTCCTCGAGGAGAAGCCGGGCAACTGCCACATCCTGAAAGTGGAGAATCCGATTTTGACCTGTACCGATCTGTTGAAGATCAAATACATGAACAAGCCGGGATTCAAGGTTGAGACGATTCCGATCACTTACTATAAGAATACTTCTCTTGAGAAGGCGATTGAGAGACTCTTCCTTGAGGTTGACCGTGCACACCGCGATGGTGTGAATATCATCATCCTGTCCGACCGTGACATCGATGAGAACCGTGTTCCGATTCCGTCCCTGCTTGCCGTATCTGCTCTGCAACAGCATCTTGTAAAGACGAAGAAGCGTACCTCGATGGCACTGATTCTCGAGAGTGGTGAGCCGAGAGAGGTTCATCATTTCGCAACGCTTCTCGGCTACGGCGCGAGTGCAATCAACCCGTATCTTGCTCAGGAGTCCGTTCATTACCTGATCGAGTCAAAGATGCTCGACAAGGACTACTATGCAGCAGTCAACGATTACAACTCCGCTGTTCTTCACGGAATTGTCAAGATCGCATCGAAGATGGGTATCTCCACGATCCAGTCGTACCAGGGTGCACAGATCTTTGAGGCAATCGGTATCTCCAAGGATGTTGTGGACAAGTACTTTACCGATACGGTCAGCCGTGTCGGCGGTATCACGCTCGAGGACATCGCAAACGATGTGGATGCGCTTCACTCAAGTGCATTTGATCCGCTCGGTCTGAATTCTGATCTGACGCTTGAGAGTGTCGGAAGCCACAAGGAGCGCGCCGGTCAGGAGGAGCATCTCTACAATCCGCGTACGATCCATTTGCTTCAGCAGTCCGCATGGACGAACAGCTACGAGATCTTCAAGGAGTACAGCCATGCACTCAATGAGGAAGAGCAGACCGTCAACCTGCGTAGCCTGATTGATTTCAAGTTCGATGAGAACGGCGGTATCCCGATTGATGAGGTCGAGAGCGTTGACTCGATCGTGAAGCGTTTCAAGACAGGAGCAATGTCCTACGGTTCGATTTCTCAGGAAGCTCATGAGACTCTTGCAATCGCGATGAACCGTCTCGGCGGTAAGTCAAACACCGGTGAGGGCGGTGAGAGCCTTGAGCGTCTCGTCCCGGGCCCGAAGAACAACAACCGCTGTTCTGCAATCAAGCAGGTCGCTTCCGGTCGTTTCGGTGTCACATCCCGCTACCTCGTGAGCGCTCAGGAGATCCAGATCAAGATGGCTCAGGGTGCAAAACCTGGTGAGGGCGGTCAGCTTCCGGGCGGAAAGGTTTACCCGTGGGTTGCAAAGACCCGTCACTCAACAACCGGTGTCGGTCTGATTTCCCCGCCACCGCACCATGACATCTACTCGATCGAGGATTTGGCACAGCTGATCTACGATCTGAAAAACTCTAACACGAGAGCAAGAATCTCCGTCAAGCTCGTATCGGAGGCTGGTGTCGGAACCGTTGCTGCCGGTGTTGCAAAGGCAGGCGCACAGGTTATCCTCGTATCCGGTTTTGATGGTGGTACCGGTGCAGCTCCGAGAAACTCGATCTACAACGCAGGTCTTCCGTGGGAGCTCGGTGTTGCCGAGGCACACCAGACGCTGATCATGAACGGACTGCGTGACAAGGTCATTCTTGAGACAGACGGAAAGCTGATGACCGGTCGTGACGTCGCAATCGCAGCAATGCTCGGCGCAGAGGAGTTTGGTTTTGCAACGGCTCCGCTTGTGACGATGGGCTGTGTGATGATGCGTGTATGCAACCTTGATACCTGTCCGGTCGGCATTGCAACGCAGAATCCGGAGCTGAGAAAACGCTTCAAGGGCAAGCCGGAGTATGTGGTAAACTTTATGCATTTCATTGCTCAGGAGCTCCGCGAGTACATGGCAAAGCTCGGAATCCGCACCGTCGATGAGCTTGTTGGACGTACCGATCTGCTCAAGAAGAAGGATCACATTCCGAATGCGCGTGCGAATAAAGTTGATCTGTCGAACATTCTCGATAACCCGTATGAGGGAGAGCCTCTGCGCGGTTACCACGATAAGGTTGAGTATGACTTCAAGCTCGACAAGACGATCGATGAGCAGGTATTCTTGAAGAAGCTCAAGAGCGCACTGATGAATGGTCAGAAGAAGGGACTTCAGGTTGATGTCTCCAACGTTGATCGTGCACTCGGAACGATCTTCGGATCGGAGATTACCCGCCATTATCCGGACGGACTGCCGGAGGATACGTTCACGATTCAGTGTAGCGGAAGCGGTGGACAGAGCTTCGGAGCCTTCATCCCGAAGGGACTGACGCTTGAGCTTGTCGGAGACAGCAACGACTATTTCGGCAAGGGTCTGTCAGGCGGAAAGCTCGTCGTTTACCCGCCGAAGGGAGTACAGTTCAAGGCAGAAGACAACATTGTGATCGGTAACGTTGCCCTCTACGGTGCGACAAGCGGTAAGGCGTTCATCAACGGCGTTGCCGGTGAGCGTTTCTGTGTACGCAACTCCGGTGCAACCGCAGTTGTCGAGGGTGTCGGTGATCACGGCTGTGAGTACATGACCGGTGGACGCGTTGTCATCCTCGGAACGACCGGAAAGAACTTTGCGGCCGGCATGAGCGGTGGTATCGCCTATGTTCTGGATGAAAAGCGTGATCTCTACAAGAGACTCAACAAATCCCTCGTCTCTCTCGAGGAGGTAACAAACAAATATGATGTTCTTGAGTTAAAAGAGATGATTCAGGAACACGTCGCTTACACCAACTCGGAAAAGGGCAAATACATCCTCGATCATTTCGGAGAGTATCTGCCGAAGTTCAAGAAGGTTATGCCTCATGATTACCGCCGGATGCTCAACACGATTGTCCAGATGGAAGAAAAAGGACTGAGCAGTGAGCAGGCACAGATCGAAGCATTCTATGCCAACATGAGAAAGTAGGGAGGAGAGAGAACATGGGAAAGCCAACAGGATTTTTAGAGTATGACAGAGCCAATGGCAAGGCTGTGGCTCCATTAGAGAGAATTAAGAACTTCAATGAATTCCATGCCTCTCTGTCAGAGGAACAGCAGAGAAAGCAGGGCGCGCGCTGTATGGATTGTGGCGTTCCGTTCTGCCAGTCCGGCATGGTACTCGGCGGAATGGTTTCGGGCTGTCCGTTAAACAACCTCTGCCCGGAGTGGAACGATCTGGTTTTCACCGGAAACTGGTCTCAGGCATACAACCGTCTGAAAAAGACGAACAACTTCCCGGAGTTTACGAGCCGTGTCTGCCCGGCTCCATGTGAGGCGGCATGTACCTGTGGTCTGAACGGAGATCCGGTCAGCATCAAGGAGAATGAGCATGCGATCATTGAGCGTGCGTATGAGACCGGGGAGGCAGGTCCGTGCCCGCCGAGAGTGCGCACCGAGAAGCGCATCGCAGTCATCGGTTCCGGTCCGTCCGGACTCGCTGCCGCAGATCAGCTCAACAAGCGCGGTCACAATGTAACCGTGTTTGAGAGAGAGGATCGCGTCGGCGGACTGCTGATGTACGGCATCCCGAATATGAAGCTCGAGAAGTCTGTGATCGACCGCAAGGTCGAGGTCATGAAGGCGGAGGGCATCCGCTTTGTGACTGGTGCAGACGTCGGCAAGAATTACAAGGCCGGACGACTCAAGAAAGAGTATGACAGCATCATTCTTGCATGCGGAGCATCAAATCCGAGAGACATTCAGGTTCCGGGACGTGAGGCAGAGGGCATCTACTTTGCAGTGGATTTCCTCAAGTCCACGACGAAGAGTCTGCTGAATTCCAATCTCGAGGATGGCAACTACATCTCTGCAAAGGATAAGCACGTCATCGTCATCGGTGGTGGTGATACCGGAAACGACTGTGTCGGAACTTCGATCCGTCACGGCTGTGCATCTGTCACCCAGCTTGAGATGATGCCGAAACCGCCGGTGACCCGCACCGCAAGCAACAGCTGGCCGGAGTGGCCGAGAATCCTCAAGACCGACTATGGTCAGGAAGAGGCGATCGCTGTATTCGGAGAAGATCCGCGTGTCTACCAGACAACTGTCAAGGAGTTTGTGAAGGATGAGACCGGAAAAGTCTGCAAGGCAATCCTGATCAACCTTGTTCCGCAGAAAGATCCGGAGACTGGAAGAAATCTGATGGTCGCAGTCGAGGGCTCTGAGCGCGAAGTGCCGGCAGACCTTGTGCTGATCGCAGCAGGTTTCCTCGGAACTCAGGAGTATGTGGCAAATGCGTTCGGTGTGGAGTTAAATGCCCGCACGAACGTTGCGACAGAAGCCGGAAAGTATGCGACAAATGTGGAGAAAGTCTTCGTAGCAGGAGATATGCACCGCGGACAGTCTCTCGTCGTATGGGCAATCCATGAAGGACGAGAGGTCGCAAAAGAGGTGGATAAGTTCTTGATGGGATATACGAACCTGGCATAACTACAAGCCGTGCAGAATAACGCACAGAGGCGTCTGCGGAAAGTTTACTTTCTGTCAGATGCCTCTGTGCGTTATTCTATGGGGAGCCAGCCCACATCGAGCTGGAGCGGAGAGGAAGCGAGATGGCGCTTCCTCGATACGCAGAGCGGACGTAGCGGTGCATAAGGTCGTAAAAGACGCGATATGATATTCACACGTTGTGCGAATATCATATGAGTTTGCCGATGCTTCGCATTCCAAATCGGCAAACTCAGCTACCATTACTGCATCATACGGAATTTTCAGTTCAGAAAATTCCTACTTATAAATGATTGTGGTACGCAACTTAAACACCGACGCTTCACACGGGGGTGCGTGGACTTTTTCGATCGTCGGAGCTTTTGTTCTCAATAAGAGAGGTTCTCGTTGACAGAATCATGAATTTGCGATATATTTTAGAGCGCAGGGAATGAAGTTCTCCCTTGGATAAAACCTAAACTGCTTATAATAGCTGATGACTTCTACGATTCTTTTTTATGAAAATCGTGGGAGTGCATCAGCTTTTTTTATAGAAATTGTGCCCTTTTTATAAAGAAGATTGTTTGAGACGTTAGTTTGGCAGATTTGCAGATGTGGTTTTGCAGATATTTATTTTTGAGGAGGAAAAATTATGTTAGCTTCACTGTCACTCATTTTTCTGGTCGGGCTTGCGCTCGGAGCGATCTGCCGTGTGGAAATATCATTCTGTCGGTTGCTGTGCTTGCAATCATCATCACCGCACCACTCGGCGCATTTGGAATCGACAGCACTTATAAGAGATTTCTGGTGAAAGAAGAAAATCGGGATGGTAGAAAATAAAGGACGATATTTTCGTCAATGAGTAAGAAAAGCCGGGATGCGTGATACATTCCGGCTTTTAAAATCGTTGGTTGTGTTCGTTGAATGGCGATTGTGCCAATTTCGTTAAAACATCTGAAGTGAGTGATTATTGTGACTATTCTCTCGGCTTTTTCAGCTCGATTGCAAATCCATCTGGCATATCAAACCAGTGCTTCTTGTCTGCGTACTGCGTGCATCCTCTTGCCACAGCGCGCTCAATCACGGTATCCCAGTCGTCGGAAGCGATGCCGATGTGGCTGTACATGCTTCCCATCTCGCCCATATCCTCGACCTCGTTGAGCTGGATGCCTTCGTTGAACCATACCTGACGCTTTGGGGCTTCGCCTTTTTGACGCTCCACGGTCATCTCAAAAACTTCCTCGAAAAATCGAACATACCAGTCATAATCTTTTACATTTAAAGCGACATGATGAATCATAGCGATCATAGTTTCTCTTCCTTTCACAACTCCGAATCGACTCTTGTAATATACAATACGATAGAAAAGACATCGGAGGTTTCTTTTTTGCGTTCTGCCAAAACTGCCTGATGAAATTTATTATAATGGAAAAAAGAAGCTATGTAAAATAGAAAATTCTGTATCAAAGTATATGAATCCGTCTATATCCTTGAAAAGCGATGTCTGATGGTGTGGAGGACAGGTTACTGTTCAGAGGTAGGCACTTTTGGAACCGAAAGTGCCGTAAGATAAAGTGGTGATAGCGGGAATTTGCCGTATTTAAATGCGAAGCCACGGCAAATTCCGTTACTGGGCACATGCGTGTGAACAGTAACGAGGATAGGTCGGATTTGCGAACAGAGACAAGAATGGTCTGTTTTTTGCAGAGAAATTGTGGTAAGATAAAAAAGATTCAGTAAAAATGGAGAAGGGAGCATGGCTTGTTTAGGCATGTATGCTCTGAATTGAGGGATAGAGACATGTTGACAGAAGCACGGGCATTCAAACGGTTTTGCGATGCGATATGGGAGTATCACGCGGATACCAATCAGATTTATGTTCATCATGATCGCACCACACCGGAAGTTTGCGGAGAATGGAAGGATTATGAAGAACTTTATCGTCTGTATCGGGAGCAGTATGTCTACCGGGAGGATGTGGAGATCTGGCAACAGTATATGAATCCGAATCATCTGAGAGAATTTTTGAATCAAGAAGATCAGGAAGATCATTTTTTTGTCCGGATTGAGCACAAGGAGCTTGATTGGAATTCCAGAAAGAATACAGAGTTCTTAAATCGTTGGATGGAATGGCATGAAGTCTACATCAGCAAGATCGATGAGAAAAGTCTTATGATTGCGAGCCGGGATGTCCGGGAAGAACAGCGAAATTCGACGATTGCACAGGCGGTTCTTCCGGAGTTTGACTATGTGTGCCGGATTGACGTTGCGACGAACAACTATGTGATTTATTATTCGGATAAGGAAAAACATATCATTCCGAAGCATGCGTCGGACAATTATCACACGACAATGGAGCGGGTGAACCATAAAAATGTGATTGAGGAAGAGGTCGAGACGCTCTGCAAGAGTATGAGGGTGGAAAATGTCGTTGAGCATCTGGAGCATGAGAGCGAGTATATTCTTTATGCGACGATGGAGGAGGACGGCGTGATCGCCCACAAGAAATACCGGTTCTGCTATGTGGATTCCGAGAAAAAGGCGATTCTTCTGACGAGAACCGATGTCAGCGGGATCATTCAGGAAAAGCAGAGGAGGGAGCGGGAGGAGCGAAAACGGCTGAGTTACCTCGAAAACATGCCGGTCGCATTCTGCTCGATTCAGGTGCTTCTCGATGAGGATGGAAAACCGAAAGATTTCCTGTTTACATACAGCAACCGCGAGCATGACAAGCTCGAGGGAGCGGGTTACGGGGAGCTGATTGGAAGAAAGTTTTATGAGTATTTCAAGAATGGAGATCTGAAATGGCTGAAATACTACTACGAGACGGCATATGAGGGGATCCCTCATGTAATTCGGGAGTACAGCCGGGAGATCCAGAAAGAACTTCTGATTCACACGTTTCAGACGGAGCGCGGGCACTGTGAGTGCGTGATGCAGGATATCACGAAGGAATCGGTGCTCACGCTTGAGCTTCACCGGAGTTGGGAGGAACTCAAGCGGATTCTTGAGACCACGACGACGCTTGTCTTTCAGTATGATCCGGAGAACAGCAAGGTGATTCTTGATCAAATTGGAGTTGAGGATCAGCAGAGACAGCAGAGCTTTTCGGAGCAATTATTTTTTGAGGATGTCGAGAAAAGGGGACTGATCGGGAACACTTATGTGGAGCTTGTCAGGGATTGTCTGAAACGCATCCGGGAGGGCGAGCACCATATCTCAGTGACGATTCAGGCAAAAATGAAGCCGGAGCAGAACTGGACCTGGTATCGGATGACGCTCTTTGATTACCTCGATGAGTACACGAACAACCGGAGAGTTGTCGGTTACCTCCAGAATATCGATCAGGACATGATGAAGCAGGAGAAATTGCGCCAGAGGGCGCGGACAGATTCTCTGACCGGTCTTTTGAATGTCGGAGCTGGAAAACGGAGGGTCGAGAAACTTCTCGAGGCACAGAAACAAAGAATGTCCGGTTACAATGCGCTGTTTTTGATGGACATTGATGATTTCAAGAACATCAATGACACGATGGGGCATAAGAAGGGTGATGAGACGATCCAGTGCTTTGTCCGTGTGCTCAAACGGACTTTCCGCGCGGAGGATGTGATTTACCGAATGGGCGGAGATGAATTTGCGGTCTTTGTGGAGAGACTTCAGACGCCAGATTTGAATATCGACACGATTCTTCGGCGACTGCGCGCACATATTGAGGAGGCGCGACGGGAGTTTCCGTTTTTGAGTGTCAGCACGGGCGCATATCTGACAAACGGGTTCCATACTTATGATGAGTATTATGTGGAAGCTGACCGGGCGCTTTATGAGACAAAGAAAAAAGGAAAAGATCACGATACGGTTCATAAGAGCAATAAAAGTAATAAAAACGACAACAGCGATGAGAGCAACAAGATTGCGGAAGGTGCTGACCACAGATAGGAGTGTGGGTGCAGTTGCCAGTCACGGGTCAGTCATGGGGATGGCTGAGAAGAAGGAGTGAAGCGAGAGTGGACAAGAATGGTTTGACAGAGAAAAATGATTCCCGACAAGATGTGAGTTCGACTGGCAGTCAGCTGGAACTGACGAGCCTGATGGCAGAGTATGAAAATCAGTTTGACCGAAGCAACAAGATTGACAACAAAGTCTATATTGCAATCACGTTCTGCGGATTTCTCTTTGTGTTCATCATCGGGCTTTTCAGCGGGATTTCCCAGCTCAAAATGCCGGAGAATGGGATTCAAATGTTCATTTCCGGAATCTATATGTTAAGCTGTATCGCTGTGATGGGCGCCTATGTGTATGTGCTCGTATTTTTCATGAGACTGCTTCAGCCGGAACAAATTGCGCGGATGGACCCGGAAATCATGCAGAGAGAACATTTGGAGAGCATGGAAGAAGAACAGGCGAGACTTCGGCTGATTGCGCTTTACCGAAAGACGATCAATGGAAATCTTGACCGGCTCCATCACCGCTGTGATGAGTTTGTCTGGGGACTGAGATATATCCTCTGGACGGTGATTCTGGCATTTATCTGCTATGCGATTCAGATTCTCTTGCAGATTATGAGATAGTAGGAAGCGAAGGATCGTGGAGATCGTAGAAGGATAATTTAATTAGATAGTTTTTGACAAAAAATAGGGTTAAGTTTTAAATTGGGGAAAATTATAGAAAGGAAATAAAAAAGATTTTTTAGATATGAAAAAGCAGGAATCAAATAGAAATATGACAGAGACAACAAAGACAAATGCGATAGAGAAAAAGACATTTGCAGACTGGCTGATTCAGACGGTTGGAGCTTCTGCGATCGCGGGAATCAGTGCGATGAGTGGAAGTTCTGACGGTGGAGATGTCTACCGAAATATGCAGAGATAAAGATACAAGAAATAGAAAACAGGAAAGGATTAGAGTTTATTATTATGACAACAAGGGAACGGACAGACTATGATTATCTTGCGGTGGCAGAAAAGATGGACTATCGTCCACTCACGGCGGAGGATGTGATCTTGCTGGCACCGTTTTATACACTGCGCCCGAATCGAAGCTGTGACAGCGCCCCGCTCGACCAGTATTTGTACCGGAATTTT
>ERZ773239.1028-NODE-1028-length-24157-cov-7.299726_pt1 | contig 24157 bp, 20 predicted proteins | sample MGYA00580521_ERZ773239 | MGnify/ENA primary metagenome ERZ773239 (study PRJEB29015, sample SAMEA2737801) | human gut metagenome | biome: human gut; feature: human-associated habitat; material: faeces | place: China | collected 2012 ... | reverse complement strand
CGACGGCCACGACTTCATCCGGGTTCACGGACTGGTTGGCTTCCTTACCGCCGGTAAGCTCCTTGACGAGCTCCTTGACGGCCGGCATACGAGTGGAACCGCCGACGAGCACCACATGGTCGATGTCGGAAACACCGATGCCAGCGTCGTGCAGCACGTTGTTGAACGGGGTGCGGCAGCGGCCCAGCAGGTCGGAGGTCATGCTCTCGAAGTGGGCACGGGTCAGGGTTTCGTCCAGGTGCACCGGAGTGCCGTCAGGGGTCATGGCCAGATACTGCATGGAGATGGAGGTGCTCGAAGAGGAGCTCAGCTCCTTCTTGGCCTGCTCTGCGGCTTCCTTCAGGCGCTGCAGGGCGATCTTGTCCTTGCTCAGGTCGATGCCGTACTTGTTCTTGACTTCGCCGACGAGCCAGTCGATGATCTTCTGATCCCAATCGTCGCCGCCCAGGTGGTTGTCGCCGTTGGTGGCCTGCACCTGAATGGTGGAGAAGCCGTCGTCGTCCTTGCCGATCTCCAGCAGGGACACATCGAAAGTGCCGCCACCGAGGTCGAAGACCAGGATGGTTTCGTCTTCCTTGCCCTTTTCGAGGCCGTAGGCCAGTGCGGCTGCGGTCGGCTCGTTGATGATACGCAGCACGTTCAGGCCTGCGATGGTGCCGGCGTCCTTGGTGGCCTGACGCTGAGCGTCGTTGAAGTATGCCGGGCAGGTGATCACGGCGTCGGTGACCGGTTCGCCGAGGTAGGCTTCGGCGTCGCGCTTCAGCTTCATCAGCACCTGTGCGGAGATCTCCTGCGGAGTCCACTTCTTGCCGTCGATTTCAACGGTCCAGTCGGTGCCCATGTGGCGCTTGACGGAGCTGATGGTGCGGTCGACGTTGGTCACGGCCTGACGCTTGGCGACTTCGCCGACGAGGATCTCGCCGGACTTGCTGAATGCCACGACGGACGGCGTGGTGCGAGCGCCTTCAGCGTTCACGATAACGGTGGGCTGGCCACCTTCAAGAGTTGCGATGCAGGAATTAGTAGTACCCAGATCGATGCCAACTGCGCGTCCCATAACTTGTCTCCTTTGTAGATAGGTTCGCTATGCGTTTTCTGTTCTATTCGTTCTTTCGCCCGAGTTTCGGTTTGCCGCCTCCCGGACTTTCCAAAACTTGAGCCTACACCACTCAACTTTGAATCGCAAGCGATTATTCCCAAATCTACAAAAAAGTTGAGCTTCCTTCGCTCAACTTTTTATCAGACACAATCTCAAGACACGATTTCAAGGCGCGATCACCATCGAACATCAACCAAATCGCAATCTCAACAAAACCTGCCGTCTCACCATCAGCAGGGCGCGAACGCAATCCGTCAACGTTTCAACTGCCTTTCGTTGACGAATCGCCATTGACTGCAATCAACCGGCCAAATCAGGCCGCACCGGAACCCGCGTTCGGATTAGCCAGATTGGCGGCGACCGGCGCGAGAAGCACACGACCCGTACCGCGATACACGTTGACCAAGCCCTCGCCGCTCGCAGCCGAACCGATCAGCGTCTTCGTGGAACGCTCGACCGTGAACTGCAGGCCGTTCGTCCACGCGATCGCGAAATTGCCGTCCACCTTCAGCTCGTCGTTCTCCAAATCGACGGTCACGATTTCGGAAGCGGGCACCGGCGACTCCAACGCAACCGTTCCCTGGCCCATCAGCGACAGGTTGAACAGGCCCTCGCCGCCGGCCACCATCGCGCTCGGACGCGAAACCATAACCGCATGCTGCTGAATCGTGGTTTCGCAAGCGTAGAACAGGCCGTCGTTCACGGTGATGGCGCCGCCCATCTGGCTCGGATCGAGCAGCAGCACATGACGGTAGGTCGGTTCGAGCACAACCACGCCATTGCCCACGTATTCCGGCTTGACCGCGGACTCGTTGGTGACCGCGCCACGCGCCAGCTTGCCGATGAAATCGCCAACGCCCTTCACACCGGTCGTCACTTCGACATGGCCGACGGTCCACTGCATGGCGCCCGCCTGCACAACCGCGCCGGTCTTGCCATTGAGATTGCAGACCAGTTGACGGCGGCGCACGTTCATTTCGGACGCATAGTAGGCGTCCATGGCGCTGCCGTACGTCACGGAAAAATCGCGCTTCCACTCCATGACCTGGAAAATGCCCTGCTGCGCGACAATCGCGGCATCGTCATTATCCGTCAGATTGTAAATACGCACGAATGCTCCTTTGCTGGTAATACTTTGTTGATAATACTTTGGATGTCGAGAGATAATCTCCCGGTTTGCGAGATAGACATCCCGAAGGATATTATCTCACAACGCTTGTTGCGTTGAATGACCCATCTCATTTTGGATTTGCGGCCCGCCCTGTCTGCATTGACCTCACGATTTCGATTTGGCGACCTCACGATTCGGAAAAAGGCTTAAAAAATGAAATCGTGAGGTCAGACCACAAATCGTGAAGTCACCAAACCTGAATCGTGCGATGAAGCAAAAGATCCGGACCACACTGCAATGCGTGCGATCCGGATCTTATTTGCGATCTTCAGTTTTTCAATCTTCAGTTATGATCTTCAGCTGCGATCTTCAGATCTCTTCAGATTTTCAGCGGCTGATCTTGGCGGTCTTGACGATCATCGCGATTGCGGCCGGATCGTTCTCGACGGTCTGGAAGCCCATTTCCTTGGCCTGCTCCCACACGGTCTTGCCAGCGCATTCGCCGCCCTGCACGGTCTGGCGGAAGTACTTGGAACCACCGCCGATGGTCACGTCAGCGCGGGTATCGAGCAGCCGCTCGGAAATGGAACCGATGCCGCCGTTTTCCTTGAGCTGGTTGGCGAGGCAGCGCTTGAGCGCGTCGTTGGAGCTGCCGTCGGTCTTGCCTTGCGGACCGTAGCAGCCACGCTCGGTGGAGTGCGATTCGAGCACGGCCGGGGTGGTGTACTGGCCGGTGCCGGCATTGGTGTCGCCGAGCTCTGCCGGCTGGCCGACTGCGTCAAGGCCTTCGAAGTGGCCGTTTGCCCCCTTGAGATAATCGCGGGCGACGGTGATTTCGGAATCGCCCATGCCGTCACCGATGAACAGGATGACGTTCTTGGCGGTGCCGTTGCCGACGGCCGCAATGCGCTGTGCGCCGCCGTGCTGAGCCAGTTCCGCAACGGACTTGCCGTTCAGATTGTAAGTGGAAGTTTCGTTGGCGAGCGCCGGTGCCGCAAGCGCGCCGAGCGTTGCAACGGAAGCGATTGCTGCAATCGCTCCTTTGAGAGCCTTTCGATTGCTCATCTTTTTTCTTCTTTCTTCAGCCTGTGCTGTATTGCAATCTCCACGCCAGGTTTCGCAAACCAACTTCCGAGGCGTTTTGGACGAACAAAACGTGAACTCTCGTCTTCACAAAGTGAACACTTATCTCAAATCCTCTTTCCGTCAACCATCATCCCAATACCCCCTAAATACTGAATTATGACTCATGCTTTTGCCGCATGAAGGGCAAACGGTCAGGAAGAGGCGCGGGCGGAACGAGTGGCCTTGACGGCTACGAAGAGGCTGCGAATCAGGAGCACGCACAGGTAGCAGGCGAACAGAATCGATCCGACGCGGGGCGAGACCGCGCCCGCTATCCACGTACCGAATGGCGCGGTAACGGCAGCCACCAAGCCAATAATCAGCGCGGCCTTCACATGCACCAGCCTTCGTTTCAGGTTTGCCACGCTCGTCGTGATCGAGTTCGGAAACATGGCCAGCAGCGACGTGCCTCGCGCAATCAGATCGGAAGCGCCGAACAGCATCGATAGCGCGGGCACGGCGAGCGCCCCGCCGCCAATCCCCAGCAGTCCCGCCAATATGCCAATCACCACGCCCAGCAGCACCAGGCAAACTCCGGTCAGCGCACTCATCGCAATGTGCTGGTCGCGCGACGGCACAAAACTTATCTGGTTCACCACCACAAACACGAGAAACACTACGAAAATCCATCGCAGCACAAGTTCCGGCAAACGCGAAAGCAGCCAGCTGCCAATCTGCCCGCCCACAAACATGCCGCAAAACAGCAGCAGCGCGGCGAGCCAGTCCACGTTTCCGCAAGTCGCGTAAGAAATGACGCCGGAAATCGAGGTCGGTACGATCGCAAGCATTGACGTCGCCGCCGCATTGCGTTGTGTCAGTCCGAGCCATACCAGCGCGGGCACGATCACGGTGCCGCCGCCGATGCCGAACATGCCTGACAGCAATCCTACTGCCACGCCGACGATCACCAGCACCGCAATGCCTCGCGCGGATTCGTCGAGTCCCGCAGGATCCGCGCCAAACAGTCGATCCGCTTTCCCGCCGAATTTCCCGCTCGGCTGCACACTCGATCGCACACTTTCTTCAGCGCGTTCGGCACTTTCAGCATTCGAAATATTGGAAATGTCCGATTTCTTCATCTCTCCCCTACCATCGCACTTTCTTCATCTTGCGATAATTGCGATAGTACATTCCCGCACATCGCAGCGTCGCAAGACCGGCAGAATACGAGAAGGAAGAAGAGAAACTACGCCCGCCTGCCGGACGAGTGGCGCCCGGCAGCCACGCGATCGGCTTTCACGATGCGCCCGCGCCGCCACAGCCGTGCCAGCCATACGCACGCGAATCCAATGATCGACACGAGCAGCCCAATCACAAGAGCCGCCACGGCCGTCATATACCCCGGCTCGTCGTACGTGGTCGCGTCCGGCACCTTCGGGTTCGGTATGCGATGCCCGCGCACGAGCAGCCTGTGCGAGTTCACCCCGTATGGCGTGCATGTGATCATGCGTCGCGTAGTCTTTGCCGGATTCGATGTTGAGTTTGCTGATGTCGCTCGGCAGCGCTACGGAAATTTGGTCAACCTGGTACGTGTAGGTTTCGTCGAGCACGTGAAATGCGAACGTGTCGCCTTTTTGCAGTTCGTCGAGACCGGTGAGCAGTTTCGCGCTGGGCAGTCCGGTATGCCCGGAAATCACCGCATGCGTGGTTTCGCCGCCTACGGGCAGTGACGTTCCCGCCAAATGCCCTGCCGCGATTTGCAGCACGCCTTCGCTGGTGCCATGGTAGACGGGCAGTTTCACTTTGATGCGCGGTATGGTCACGTATCCCATGATGCCGGTACCGGTTATGTCGAGCGTGTTTTCGTATGTTTGCCGCTGTTCGTCGGTAAGGTGCCAGCGGTCGCCGTTCGCCGCGAGCGCCTCGTTGTAGGCGTGCGCCGCATCGAGCATGTGCTGTTTTTCTTCGCCGGAGAGATCTTCGGTTTGTTCCACGTAGCTTGCCACGGCGTACGACTGGTGCATGCGGTTCCACCAGTCGCTGAATGTTGGGTATGCGATGAGGCAGATCGCGCCGATCATGAATATTGCGGATATTGCGATTAATACGTCGAGCAGCGCGTTCGACTTCTTCTTCGGTTTCTTCGATTGTTCTGCAGTTTTTGAAGATTTTGAAGTTTTCAAAGATTCAGATGATTCTGAAGATTCAGCAGTTCCCGCAGATTCAGAAACTTCCGAAATTTCAAAAGATTCAAAAAACTCTGCAGAGGCATCACCGGCATTTCGGCGCGCTTCAGCGTTCGGTTCTCCCGATTCGCTTCCGTTATGCCGCCGTTTCACGCTACTGCTTGCCTTCCCGCTTTCTCGCGATCCTCACTACGCCTAAGAGTACCAATGCTGCGGCGCAGATGGTGGCTGCCATCCAGGCCACGTAATCCGTTCTGCCAACTGGAGTTTGAAATCGTTCGCAAAAACGCCGAGGTTACCCCTGCGATCAGCCTTTGTTAACCCAACCGATACCCTCCACGGCGTGTCGCGAAACAAATGATTACAAACCGTTTCATTCATTTGCAGAAATTTTCATGAAAATACCCCCTAGTACACCTGTGTACCACACCCCAATTTTCCCCGACCCCCGCCGCCCATCTACACTCGTTACAATCAACAATCACAAATCAACCATGGAAATCTCATAACCTCGCAACAGGCGGCAAAACCTCCGACCACAGGGATAAATTTTCAGGGCTCGCACACTCTCCAACAGCTACATATGAGACAAGGGCGCGTAAGGGAGCGAGCCGTGACGACCAAGGTTGCGAAATGAACTATGATGATGGTTGCAAGCCCCGCATCCTACGAAGACGGCAAGTACCCGAGCGAAACCGGAAAATCCACTCCGGATCGCACCTCGACGCGGTCGGCAAAAAGCGAGTCACCGTCGTCTACGACACCCAAGACACGCAACGGAACTTGTGCAGACACCACCAGCAGCGTTGCACAGACGGCGGCAGCTGGCAGTATATGCAAAATACCCCCGTATTGTCGGTGTGAATTAAAACGGCAAGTACGGAGGCATGAAGAAGAGTGGCAGAAAAATCAGCGATCTCCGCCGTAGACGGAGTCAGTGCCGCGGAGCACAAGCTGGGCACGCACCACCTCATACGGATTTTCGAGAGTCTCCCCCGCAATCAGCTTCACGGCCTTCCGCGCTGCGGCACGACCCATGGCGAACGGATCCTGACGCATGGTCGTCAGGTTCACGGTGTCGGCATATGCGGAATCGTCGAAGCCGATGATCGAATAGTCGCGCGGCGTGCGATGCCCATACCGGTCAAGGCGCAGCACGAGCGGAATCGCCATCATATCGGTCTGGCAGCAAATGCCGTCGGGGAACTCATCCAACGCAAGCAGCGCGGTCAACGCCGAATCGGCGAACGTTTTGCCGCGCGGCACGGAAAGCACGCGCCATTTGAAATCGTGCGTGCCCTCCATGGTCTTGCATGCGCGAATGAAGCCCTGCCCGCGCGCGTCGATCGACGAATTGATCGAATCGACTGCATCGGAGCACACGTACACAATGTTTTTGTGCCCAAGATTGATCAGATGCTGCGCGGACGAGAACATGCCGTCTTCATCGTCGATGGAGATCGTTGCGTCGAAGCCTTCCTGCGATGGCGTGTTGATGCCGATGATCGGCACATGAATACGCTGCAGCTGCTGGATTTCCTCCGGCTCGACGCCGAACGACGTTACGAACACGGCGTCGACGTTGCGTCGCACCGGAAGATTCGTAAAGAAGTCACGCCTGTTCTCACCGGTATCGACATGCTGGAACAGAGAGATGTCGTATCCGGCATCATGCATGACGGAATTGATTCCAGCGAATACTTCCATATTGAACCAGCTGGTGATTTCCTCATTCATCAGCATGGCGACACGGTACGTTTGCCCTGACTTCAGTGACGTCGCGGAACGGGAGATATTAAAATCCAACCGGTCCGCGACGTCGAGCACCTTGCGCCTGGTACGCTCGGAAACGAGCTCCGGACGCGTGAACGCGCGCGAAACCGTCGAAATCGACACTCCTGCGGCCTTGGCCACCTCACGAATGCCAGCCTTGTCCATGTCAGCCCCTTTGCAGCTCACAGCATCATCGCACTCCTGCCAACAGTGGAACGGGGGGTATTTGGAGCGACGACGCTCTCTCAATCTGTTTTCATTATAGTGCGAACGTTGTCAAAACTCTCGCAATATGATCAAATTTCATGCGACAGCCGCGCAAATCAGCAAAATTACCGGATAGAAGGCATAGAACATCCACTTAGTCCATGAATGTTTGTATCCGAGTTTGCCATTGTAGTAGTGCACGAATGCAACACCGACGCCAGGCGCAATCATCATCACCGCACCGAACAGACCGGCCGTGAACATCATGGTGTTTTCACGCGAGCGCATCAGCCAGAAAATCAGCACGAAACCAAGCGTCACCGCACCCAGGCTCATCAGATGCTGGCGCAGTCCGACACGCAACAGCAGATCCCACAATACGGCAACCACTACCAGCACAATGTCGGAGATCACGAGCATGGCACCTTGGTAGCGCTGCGCCACCCATTTCATTGCTGCGAGCATGGCGAAGGCGATGAACAGGCCGAACACCGGATTCTGCGAGCCGAAATCGAACGGCTTGCCCGAAGTGGCGAGATCGTACGGCACTTCGGCGATTAGTGCCAACACAGCAGCTGCACGCCGTATGCCACGCGATTGCGCGTCTGCTGGAAGCCTTGCACCAGCAGCCACGCGTAGATCGGCGCGGCGAACCACGACACCACTTCGCATAGCACCATGGCCGTAAGCGACGTCATGTTGCTCGTGTCGGATCCGAAAATCAGTGGCACCAGCGTGGTACTGCCGGCGGAAAGCACCAGCGCCACCGCGCCGATTACCTTGAGCTGGAATACGCTCAATCCGCGGCGCTGCTTTTTCTTGCGGCGTATGCCCGCAAAGCCAATCTGGTCGGCGACGTCGGTTCCGGCGCCGTTTTCGGTGTAGCCTTCCATAAGTCCTCCTCGAGTTTTCCTCGATTCCATCGCGCAAGCAATCATGCGCGCACGTAATCGTCTGCGCGCACTGTGCCACGTCACGACATTACGCCGCGGTATCGCGTTGCAGCATCGCTGCCATATGCGGAACTTCGCGTCTCACGCGCTTGCGCAGCATTCCGCGCAATATGTTTTTCACGTAACCCCTGTGCGACATGTTTCACGCGATTGTTTCACACTATGTCTTTCGTGCTTTCACGTAGCTTTACTCGCATCATCTTGCCATTGTTGCAAAAATCCTGCGAACGTATGCTGCAAATGTATGCACCATACCTTACACGCTTTACGAAAGGTGACCCCCGTAAACGTGGCGCACGCCGCGCAATACGCGCAACGCAACGCACGCCCCGCAATACACGAGCAGTACGCACGCAATGCGAAAGATCAGGCGTTCAGCACGTAATCCAGCAATCCTTCATAATCGGCACCCTTAAACGAACGCACCGCATAACTCGACGCATCCGGATCGTCGGCCGGCGAAATCTCCGTGCGGAAATACACGCCGTCGATGCCCGCCGAACGCGCACCGATAATATCGTTCTTCTCGTCATTGCCCACCATCAGCGCATGCTTGGCGGTAACGAATTCACGGTCGAGCGCCAGCATATACAAATCGCGCGCGGGCTTGCGAATCTTTTCCTCGCTGGAGATGATCACGTCGTCAAGCACGCTGGCGAGTCCCGTCATTTCCAACTCGGCACGGGTATAGCAGGATTGCGCGTTGCTGAGCAGCGCCACGACAATGCCGGCTTCCTGCAGTTTTTCAATCATTTCCAGCGCACCCGGATACAGGCGGATCATGCTGGTGCTACCCTGACGGAACGCCCACGCGGCCTTTTGAGCGGCCTGCGGCAACGCCAGCAACCGTTCCGCCTCGTCGTTGCGATTCATGAGCAGCGAGCGGTACACCGGCAGCACGTCGAACTCGTCCCACCCATTGCGAACGATGGCATGATTCGACTGATGCAGCATTTCGCGCGCCTCAAGTTTTTCGAAACGTTCACGCAGTGCCTCAACCGAATCGTATTGCGCTCCAAGCTCGCAAGCGGTGTCATACAAGGCCTGCCAGGCCGCGTCGCACTGTTCGTCGGTACGTATGTCAATAAGCGTTCCATACAGATCGAAGAACACAACCTCATATTTAGGAGTATGCGTCACGTTTTCCATAGCAGGTCCTTTCATCGGCATCGTCGCCGCTTTACCGGCGGCGGCGATTGCCACTTTGCAGCCGCCGCCCTTGCAAACCAATGCGTTACATGCGTTATACACGAGGTTACCGCAACCGCCAGATTGCAAACGTATGCGGTGGCACGATCAAATAATCGCCATCTCCCGCACTGATGCACGCCGCGGATGCGTTTGTGGACGAACCCATGCCGCACCACACGCGAGACGACTCCGAAACCGGCGCAACCGCAGTCGAGGCAACGTCAATCGCGCCAATATGACGTCCCGGATTCACCGCCACCAAGTAGTCGCCGACCCGGAACACCAGTTCGTCGCCTTCCACGCTGACGATCACACGATCGCCGTCAAACCATTCCGCCGAGCTCTTACGCAAGGCGATCAGTTTCGTGTAATACTCCACCAGATCGCGCATGCGCCAGGCACGAGTCCAATCAAGCCAATTCAGCTCGCGCGCCGAATCGTACGAATCGGAATTGCCGTATTTCGTACGCGCGAACTCCTCGCCAGACAGCATGAACGGAATGCCCGCGGAAGTGAGCACAATGCCCGCCGCCATACGATTCGCATCCATCACCGTGGCCATGGCCCCGGCAATCGCGGAACCGGCCGAGGCGAGCCCAGCTTCCGAAAGATCGGCGTCATACAACGCCTTCGGCACGTCCACGGAATTCTCGTTGTCGCCTTCACTAACGGCGCTGCCCAGCGATTTCGCGGCAAGACTTGGCAAAGCTTGCCCCACAAGGTCAGATCGTCATGCGCGGAAACATACTGGATCACTTGACCCGCAACACCTTCCGGCTGTTTGCTGGCGCGCCAGGCGTTCACCGCGTCGCGCACGGAGGCCGCATTCTCATGCATACCCCCGTTAACGTATCCGGGACGGTCCGAGAAGAACACATGCCCCTTGATGGCGTCTCGCGTGGTGTCGCAAAAATGCCCGATGCGATTATCAAGCTGCGGCAATCCGGCCTTGTCGGCAAGCACGGTGCCCGGCAAAGCCACGGTAGCGCTGGCCGACCACGGTTCGCCATACATAAGAATGCTCGGCCCACGGTCGGGGATTTCGTCCAAAGCGGCGCGCACGGCGTTCATGGTGTCGACGTCGATCAGGCCCATCAGGTCGAATCGGAAGCCGTCAAGATGGTATTCCCTCGCCCAATACGCCACGGATTCCACCACAAAACGGCGGAACATCGCACGTTCCGTGGCCATATCGCATCCGCATCCGGAGCCGTTCGACAACGCCCCGTTCGGCTTGCGGCGCAGGAAGTATTCGGGCACGATGCGCTCGAACCAGTTGTCGGGCGAGAACATGTGATTGTAGACCACGTCCATAATCACTTTGATGCCGGCATTATGCAACGCCTGCACCATCTGCTTGACCTCGCGGATGCGCACGGACCCGTCATACGGATTCGTGGAGTACCATCCTTCAGGAACGTTGTAATTGACGGGATCGTAACCCCAGTTGTATCGGCTGCAGATCGTTTCGTCGACGGAACCGAAATCGTAGATCGGCATCCCAACCTTCGGGATCGGTGCGAGGCAAGTCGACGACCATGCTTCGACGGCCGTTCACGCCAGCCGCGTGCGCCCATGGATCGGCAACGCCATCGCACTTCGGAAACAGCGATGGCAACGACGGTAGGACAGCAGTCATATCCACTTTCAAACACCTTGCAAACGATAGGCAAACAGAAAAAGCATTTTCACTATCTAACGTCTATAAAGTAGTTAAGAAATCGCAATACTTCAACGTTTACACCCAATAACACGCCTATTGAAAACGATGTCATCATATGCTACAGTACATAGCAGAACGGTTGGTATACGCACCGAAGCGCGCCAATCGCGTGGCAATGCAGCATCATCGGCCAGCAACGACCCCGGAAAGAAGGAACCTATGACGGCAACCCAGCAAACCGAAAGCGCGGAACGCATCGCACGACCGCTTATTCAGCTCGCCAAACTCAACGGCATCTCAACGTCGTATATCGACCAGCTCGGCACCTACGTGGAAATCCGCGACGAAGTGCTTGTCTCCGTACTTGCGGCGCTCGGCGTGGACGCATCCAGCGATGAAGCGATCGCGGCATCGTACGAACTCACCAAGCAGCGCATCGCAGACACCCTTGTGGAACCGACCATCGTGAAGTTCATCGGCAAGGAAGCGACCACGCCGATCCGCGCGAAGGGCCACGACGTGACGCTACGCCTGTTGCTTGAGGACGGCACGCGGTATGAGGGCAACCTGTGCATGTATTTGGCCCCGCAGACCGACGGCTCGCTCACGCTCACCCTGCCGGACGACATTCCCGCCGGCTACCACACGCTGCGCGTCAACGCGGGCCCGCTGCACGGCGAGGCGCGACTGATCTGCGCCCCGGCAAGCGTACCGCTGCCGCCTGCGGTTGCCGAAAAACAGCGTTGGGGTTGGATGGCGCAAATGTATTCCATCCGCTCCGCCGAATCGTGGGGCGTGGGCGACTACGGCGATCTGAAGCTGCTGCTCACCGACGCCGCCGAAAAGTCGCATGCCGATTTCATGCTCATCAACCCGATCCACGCAACCGCGCCGGTCGAGCCGCTCGAACCGTCGCCGTACCTGCCGGAATCGCGCCGATTCATGAACGTCACCTACATTCGCCCGCAGGATATCGAGGAATATGCGGAGCTTGACGAGGCCGCGTTGGCCGAAGTCGAGCGCTTGCACGCCGAAGTCGCTCCCGCCAACGACAATGCCGACGAACTCGACATCAACTCCGCGTGGTGGCACAAGCGCCAGGCGCTGCAGCTCGTGTTCAAGGTGCCGCGTTCCGCCGAGCGTCAGGCCGCATTCGAAGCGTTCAAGGAGGCGGCCGGCCCGGATCTGCGCGCATTCGCCGCGTGGTCGGTGGCATTCCAGATGTGGGGCGCCCCATGGGAGGGCACATGGTTCGCGGAGACGAACCGTGATTCGCCGGAAGTGGCCGAACTCATGCGCGATCATGCCGACATGGTCGAATTCGAATGCTGGCTGCAGTGGATCGCCGACGAACAGGTGACCGCCGCGCAGACCGCCGCACGCGAAAGCGGCATGGCATTGGGCCTCATGCAAGACATGGCCGTGGGCGTGCACTCGCTGGGCGCCGACGTGTGGTGGAATCCGGAACGCTTCGCCGTCGGCAGCGTCACCGTTGGCTGCCCGCCGGACTTCTACAACCAGCAGGGCCAGGACTGGGGCCAGCCGCCGTTCAATCCGAACTATCTCGCCAAAACCGGTTATGGCGTGTACCGCGAAATGGTGCACAACATGTTCTCGCACGCGGGCGCGGTGCGCATCGACCATGTGCTCGGCCTGTTCCGCCTGTGGTGGATTCCGCAGGGCGAAGGCGCACGCGGCGGCGCATACGTCACCTACGACTATGAGGCGATGATCGCGATCCTCACGATCGAGGCTTCCCGCGTGAACGGCCTAGTGGTCGGCGAAGACCTCGGCACCGTGCCGGATTACGTGCGCACCGTGCTTGCCGAGCACGGTCTGCTCGGCTGCACGGTGGAATGGTTCGCCCGTGTGGACGACTCCCCCAACGCCGGCGATCCGTATGCCGATCCGGCCGATTACCGCGAGTATGCGTTGGCATCCGTCACCACGCACGATCTGCCGCCGACCGCAGGCTACCTGCAGTTCGAGCATGTCAAGCTGCGCGAAGAACTGAACCTGCTCACCGGTCCGGTCGAGGAATTCCAGGCGTCCGCAACCGCGGAACGTCAGGCCATGCTTGACCGACTGGTCGAAAGCGAACTGATCACGCCGGAAATCGCCGCGGACGTCGACGACCATATTCAAGAGATCGTCGAGGCGATGCACAAGATGCTGCTCCGCTCGCCATCCGTGCTTCTGCAGGCGGCGCTGGTGGACGGCGTCGGCGAAACCCGTTCGCAGAACCAGCCGGGCACGTCCAGCGAATACTGCAACTGGCGCGTGCCACTGGCAGGTCCCGACCACAAGGCGGTGCACACCGACGAAGTGTTCGACCTGCCTCGCGTGAAGTCGCTTTCCGCCATCATGAACGGCGAAAAGTAAGCGTCCTCATATAACTCCATAAAGTCCCGTCACGCACCATAGACGGGTGTCCGTAAAACAGTTAATCCTCCGTATGGCTTAGACCATGCGGAGGATTTGTTTATGTCTAATCTTCAAACTTGCTGGCGGCAAACGGTTTGTCAAAACCGTTTGCGGACGGCAAGTCCACAGGGGATAGCCGCTTTAGCGGCGCAAGGGGGTGTAGCCACCTTGACGGAACGAAGTGACGCAACATTCTCGGTCGAGCAGTTTTCTTCTGCTGACCGGGAATGAAGCTCCGCAGGACGCACTACTCTCGATAGAGAGTATAGAAGTGCGCCCTTTAGTTCCTAAAGGGTTTTTATCAGTTCGACAAACTTGAATTCAATTTTAATGTTTTATTAGTCTTTACAAATCACCTTTGAACCTTCATCATTGACTATAATTGCCTGGTGGTTGTTAATAGCACAGATATTCAAATCCGAAAACTCAGCTATGATTCTCTCGGTAATTTTCTTAAAGGGTGCCGTGAGATAATGGGGAAGAACATAGAAATCAATCAAATCCAGCCCCTCATTATCTTCTTGAGAGTAATCCTCTGGCTTTTCATCCATTTGTTCAATATATTGAATGGTCGGAGCGCATATAATTGCGCCTGCCGACTCACCGATCATCAGTTTTCCGTTTGCCAATTCTTTCTTCAACAGCTCGTCCGTTTCCGTTTTACGTAGCTGGTCCATAAGGAAGAAAGAATTTCCGCCGGTAAAATATATCACATCCGCATCTTCAAAAACAGCCTGTATCGTTGAATAAGCCTCCGTTGAGATATCAATTTCGGTTACAGATGCTCCCAGTTTTTTGAATAGTTTTCGAGCCGAACCAACATAACCGGTGTAACCTTCATGCAGCGAAGCTGTTGGAATAAATGCGACTTTCTTGTTATCAATTTCTTCTTTTATCAAACTTCCTACGCTTGAAAAGTGCGAACATAAAAACAGTTTCATCTAAATTTTCCTTTATGACTTCTGATTTATTGCTCAATTTCGTGTTCAAATTATACCATAAAACTTGTGAACAATTCTACCGCAACTTTGGAATATATGAGAAAAGCCCGAACAGTTTTCTGCCCGGACTTTCTCGCTCAATCATAAATCAATTCCGCTTTCACAACTTCCTCTGCCTGTGCCTTGCAAGCGTTCATCTGCCGTACCCATTCCATTTGGTTTTCAGCTTTCAGCTGTTCGGCCACGTCGTACTGCTTTGCCAGCTCTGGCATGATCAGCTCCATGCGGTTTCGTGCCGCTTCGTCAATCTTAGCGCAATACTGTCTTATGTACACCCGTCTATATGTGACGGGACTTTTTTATGCACATTCAATGACAACGATACTAAGAAAGCTACGCAAGGAACAGCAGACCGCTACTCGATGTACGCATGCAAACGATTGCCGCACCGCCGAGTAGACTGGTACGCATGAAGTTCCTATCACCCGACTCCGGCTTTATGCGCGGCCTCAGTGACGCCGTCGACGCGATTTGGATCAACATCCTCATGTTGGTCACCAGCATTCCGATCATCACCATCGGCGCGGCACTGACCGCCGGCCACGACGCGGCACGACGCTCGCTCGCCGGCGAAGGCACGGTCACCCGCAATTACTTCGCCGCATTCCGATCAAACTTCGCAAAAGCAACCGGATATTGGCTGATTTTCGGCATTGCAGGCGCCATCAGCGTGTACTCATGGATCGTGCTGCAGATCACGCCACTGCTGATTCCAAAATTCGCGCTGAGCATTGTGTGGGTGATCGGATTCGAATGGATCTGGGCTTTGCAGTCACGTTTCGAAAACTCGTTCTGGCGCACGCTCGGCAACGCCTTCGTCTTCGGCGTCAGCAATATCGGGCACACGCTCGGCATGGCCGCCATCGACGCGATTTACATCGCGCTTTTGGTAGGCAGCTGGTTTTACATGCCGCAAGGCCTGTTCCTGCTTCTCGTTTTGGGCTACGGCACCATGATTATGATTCACGTGCCGATTTTCGAGCACGTGTTCCGCAAATATGTGAAGTAGTTTTCGGATTCGGATATGAAAGAGCCCGGCCTTGCGGCCGGGCTCAATGCTACCTGAGCGAGGCCTGTCGGCCTCGCTCAGGCTGGTGCATGGGACAGCGCACTGCACTGTCCCACAAGGGATGATCTTCGATCATCCCTTGACTGCACCAGCCATTACACCCTTGACGATGTGCTTCTGGCAGATGAGGTAGAAGACAATAATCGGGATGATGGCCATCACCAGGCAAGCCATCATAGCGCCCATATCGACGGAACCATAGCCGCCCTTAAGGTACTGAATAGCCACGGAAATCGTCTTGTACTTGCCCAAATCGAGCGTCAGGTACGGCAGCAGGTAGTCGTTCCAAATCCACATTGCCTGCAGAATCGCAACAGACACGATCGACGGCTTCATGATCGGCACCACGATCTGGAAGAAAATGCGGGGCACGGAAGCGCCGTCAATCATTGCGGACTCTTCCAACGACTGCGGAATGCCCTTGACCACACCGGTGAAGATGAACACGGCCAGGCCTGCGCCGAATCCCAAGTACACAATGCACAAGCCCCACGGAGTGTTGAGCTTCAGCATATCGGCGAGCTTCGAAAGCGTGAACATCACCATCTGGAACGGCACGATCATGTTGAACAGGAACAGCGTGTACAGCAGCTTCGCAGCCCAGTTGTTCACACGCACGATCCACCATGCGCACATCGAAGTGCACACCAAGATCAGAATCACCGAGCCGACCGTGATCAGCAGGGTCCAGCCGAAGCTGGCGAAGAAATTCGTGGTTTCAATGCCACGGGTATAGTTTTCCAATCCAACGAACGCCTTGCCGGTCGGGATGGAGAACGCATCACGCGAAATATACGCCTTCTGCTTGAAGGAGTTGATGATCACCAGCACGATCGGGAAGACCCATGCCAGCGACACCAAGGAAAACAGTACGGTCCACAATCCGCCATGCTTGACCTTTTCTCCGGAAATCATGCTTCCACCTCCTTGGAAGTCGTCAGCTTATTCTGAATCAGCGCAACAATCGCGACAAGCACGAAGAACAGCACTGCCTTGGCCTGTCCAACGCCTTCCCAGCCGACACGGCCATAGAAGGTACGGGTGATGTTCAGCGCCAAGCCTTCAGACATGTTCGACGGAGCGCCGTTCGTCAATGCGAGGTTCTGGTCATACAGCTTGAATCCGTTGGTCACGCACAGGAACGAGCACACGGTAATCGACGGCATCATCAACGGAATGATGATCTTGAACATGGTCTGCGTGCCGTTCGCGCCATCCACGGAAGCCGCTTCAAGCACATCGGTCGGCAGCGACTGCATGCCGGCGATGTAGATGATCATCATGTAGCCGATCTGCTGCCAGCACACCAATACGACCAGACCCCAGAAGCCGTACGTCGCGCTATAGGTCAGCGAGCGCGCCCAGTGCGCGAGAATGCCGTTGAGCAGCAGCATCCAGATGTAGCCCAGAATGATGCCGCCGATCAGGTTCGGCATGAAGAACACCGAACGGAAAATGTTCGATCCCTTGATCGCCTTGGTGAGCATGTAGGCGATGAAGAACGCGACCACGTTGATCACGATCGTGGTGACGATCGTCAGCAATGTGGAGAAGCCCAACGCGTGCAGGAATTCCTTGTCCTGCAGTGCGCGGGTGTAGTTCTTAAGCCCTACGAACTCGGCGTCGGTAACCGTTGTGAACTTGCAAAAGCTCAGGTAGACGCCCATGATGAATGGAACGACGAATCCAATAATGAATGCGGCGAACGTTGGCAGCGCAAACAGCGCCCACCATTTCCGTATCGCCTTGCCAGCCATGCTGATCATAGCCTGCCTGCTTTCTTTCCTTCTCCATTCCGATCACCGCGGCACCGCGGTGCGGAATTCCTGCAATTGTTGGCCGAATCAGCGGATCACTGCTCTGTTCTCCACCTTTCCGGTATTTACACTCGTCATGATAAACGGCATGACACGAAATGTCAAACGTTGTCATTTTTGCATGTCTTGAGACGCAAATTTACCAACGTTGTAATGTTTTTGATTATCAAAACTCGTTGCAATATCAAGCATTTTAAGCCTCTTCTGCTATAATGAAAACGTTTGTAATGCATGTATTGCAAAGATGTCGCAATACAGTATGTTGGAACGTAAGCAGTCACAAGGAAAAACATGAAAAGCAGTATTCAAGATGTAGCGCAGCTTGCGCACGTATCCATTTCAACGGTTTCGCGTTCCTTCACACGCCCGGATCTCGTGTCGAAAGCCACCCGAGACAAGGTGATGAAAGCCGCGGACGAGCTGAACTTCTCCATTTCACGTTCCGCAGCCGCGCTGAAAACCGGTCGCGCGCTACGCATCGCGGTCCTGGTTTCCGGACGGCTCAACCTGTGGTTCAGCTCATCCATCATCGAAGGCCTCAACCAGATCTTCCACGACGAGGGATACGACATTTCCATCTACCAGATGTCGAGTATCGAGGAACGTCGTGAATTCTTCGACATGCTGCCGGTGCGCCGCAACGTCGACGCGGTAATCGTCATTTCCTTCGATATCGACGCCAACGAGATCGATCAGCTCAAGTCCGTCAATGTGCCAATCATCGGCATCAACTCGAGTCTGCCGGAAGAGCGCGGTTTCAGCGCGGCCGTGCGCATCGACGACAAGCAGGGATCCGAGCTTGCCGCACGCCATCTTATGACGCTCGGCCACCGTGACATCGCCTACATTCGCACCAACCGCGAAGTGACGCTCCACTTCAGCGTGCAGGGACGTTTCGAATCGTTCATGGCGTGCTGCCAAGCCAACGGCGTCGAACCGCGCGTGCTCGTCACCGACGAAAGCAAGAACAACATCAGCAAAGTCGTGACGCAGCTGCTCAGCCTCGACCATATGCCGACCGCGATCGCCTGCCAGGAAGACGGCATCGCGGTGCCGCTGCTGTTCCAGCTGGAACGCAACGGATTCACCGTGCCGAACGATATTTCCATCATCGGCTACGACGACAGCATTTACGCGCGCGACCTCGGCCTGACCACCGTGCGCCAGACGCCTGTCGAAATGGCGCAGGAGGCGGCCCGCATGACGCTCGATCTCATTGAGGAGCGCCCGCTTGACGAACCGTTCAAAACGTTCCCGGCGCAGCTGATCGTGCGTTCCACTACGGCTCGTCTGCATCGCTAAACGGTCCGAACGAGCACCGTTCGCATAGCGTCTGTTTTTTGCCGCCATGTTGAACTTCACCACTTCGTGACAGCGATTACAGGCTACCGTTGCCTTACGCTATCTTGTAATCGAATCTTTATATTCGTCTTTCGACTACTGTAAATGATAGCGCTTTCATTTCTGTTGTACAAATTCACCAATCTACAGCGTGTTTTCGTCTAAAATCAGGGCTTTTAGTATCATGGAAGCGTTAATCATTTTCATCAAAGGAGACACATGGCCAAACCGACCATCGCCAACGTAGCCGAATTGGCAGGAGTGTCGCAAGCCACCGTTTCCCGAGCACTTCGTGGCGCGACCAACGTCACAGAAGAGACCCGCATCAAAGTTCAGCGGGCAGCGGATCAACTCAACTTCACACTCTCAAAAAGCGCTTCCGCCCTGGCATCCGGAAAAACCATGCGCGTCATCCTCCTGGTCTCGGGCAAACTCAACGAGTGGTTCAATTCCGGAGTGCTCCAAGGGGTCTACGAGGAGCTCGCGCCGGTCGGCTATGACGTCACACCGGCCTTCATCACCGACCGCAGCGAACTGGACCGGTTTTTCTCCCAGCTGCCAAAAAGCCGCAACGCGGACGCCATCATCATTTCCTCATTTCAGCTCATGCCCGCCATGCGCGACCAGCTCCAAGCCATAGACCTGCCGACCGTGGGCGTCAACGTTCCTGCGGAATCGGGTTATTTCGACGCCTCCGTCAGCATCGACAACTCCAGTGCGATGACCATGGCCGTACGATTGCTGCGCTCTCTGGGGCATACCAACATCGCGTTCTGCAGCGACTACATTCCGGCCGACATGGTCTACAACACCAGCCAACGCACCCAGGCGTTCGCGGATGCCGCACAGGCCAACGCCACCGATGGAATCACATTCAGCCTGCTTACGGCCGACGCGCACGATGCGCCGCTGAGCAAATCCGACCTCGCCTCGCAACTGACCGCGAAACTGCTGTCGCTTCCGGAACGCCCCACCGCCGTCTGCGTGGAAACCGACCAAGTCGCCATCGCACTGGTCAAGGAACTACGCAAGCAGCAGCTGAATGTGCCGGAAGACATTTCAGTGCTCGGCTTTGACGACGCCGAAATCGCACAGGCAGCGGATCTTTCCACCATTCGCCAGGAGCCAATCGAGCTAGGGCGCATAGCCGGTAGAAAAGTGCTGCAGCTCCTACGTAACGAACCTCTTGAACATCCGCATGAACTGCAGGATCCTTTGCTGGTGTTGCGCAACACCACAAGCCGCATTGACAGCGGGGCGGCGCCGGCGGAATAAATCGGCGTCATAAATCGACGGCAGCTGAATAAATCGAGAGGCAGCGGAAAAACGTAAAGCCGCCAAAGCGCGAAAGCGGCCTGTATGCATGAACCAAATCATGCACACAGGCCGCTCTTTTCATCGCAAGCCTTGCAGGGCTTCAATCAGCGGTGCGATCTCACCCCTGCTGATCGAATTTCTGCGCTTGAGGAACGGATCCCAACGATTCCTCGTTGTTGTTCCATTCGGTGGCCCAGCCGTCGACGTAGGCGCTCTTCACCTTGCTCCAATCGCCGGTGCCCTGCGCGTATTCGATAAGCGCCGCGGCGACGTCGTCCTGCCACTGCTGATCCGGAACGGTGAAGCTGCGTACCTCGGTCTTGCCGTCGGCAGCGTAGGAGCGAGCGATCTTGGTCAGCGGATTATCCGGCTGGAACTCATCGCCATCGAATGTGGTGAACGGTACGGAGAAGCCCATATCCTGGGAGAGGATCTTCTTGGCCTCGTCATCGGTGACCATCCACTTGATGAAGTCGAGCGTGGCCTGCTTGTCTTTGTCGGAAGCGTTCTTGTTCACCGCCCAGCTGGCGTCATACACGCCTGCGGGACCGCTCTCCTCCTCGCCCTTGATGCCCATGTAATACGGCAGCATGCCAAGATCGTCGTCCGCTACTTCGTTACCCTTGATCTGCGTGTAGGCCCAGACACCGTTCGGATAGAACGCCACCTGGCCGAGCGCGAATTCGGAAGTGACATCGTCGTACGTCTTCGAGCTGACCAGGCTCGGATCAGTCGGGCTGGTCTCCAGCTCGAGATCGAACAGATCCTTGTAGTTATCCAAGTAGGTGCCCTTGATGGTCTTGGAGAACGTGGTGTTCATGTCCTTGTACTCGTAGTACAGCGGGATGCGCCCCATATGCGCGGAGAAACGGTATGTGTCGGAGGCATCCAGACCTGGCGTCGCGAACGCGCCGTCGACGCCGAGATCGTCCTTGTGCTCGTTGATGGACTCGGCCACGGCCTTGAGCGTCTTGTAATCCTTGATGTCGTCGGCGCTCTTGATCACCGCGTAATCCTTGCTGGCGTAATCGTTGATGATCTTCTTGTTGTAGATGATGCCGTACCATTCAGCCGCGTATGGCAGCGTGAACGAATCGCCATCAATGGTGTAGGAGTAGGCCTTGCCGTCATCGGTGAGCAGTTTGTACGCTTCGGTGTCCTGCAATGGCTCGCAATACTTCTGATATTTTGCGAACTGGTCGAAACCGGAGATGTTGAACATGGTCGGCGCGTTGGACTTGGCCAGCTCCGAGCTCATGGTCGCATCGTATGTGCCGGACGCACCGGTCTGCACGTCCACCTGCACACCGGTTTTTTCGGTATACATTTCGGCGAGCTGCTTGTATTGGTCCACGACTTCCGACTTGTTGTTCATGAAATACACATGGCCCTTGTCGGAATCAGCGCTGCTGCCGCCGCCGCAAGCCGCCAACGATACGCCCATGGCCAACGCCGCGGCGACCGCGCACGTTTTGGTGATGATTCCCTGCTTCATTGCTTATCTCCTTCGTTGGATTTGTTGTTATTCGTTGGACTTGCTGATTTTCGTGGTAGATATTTGTACGTGCGCCGGCATTGCTTCCGGCCGCCGCGTTATAGCTGGAGCCAGACGGTGGTGTCCTGCGGCAATCGGCCATCCTCGGTGAGTTCACCCGACGCGAGGATGACATCGCCTTGCGGTAGTTCGGCCGGACGTTCGCCGAAATTGGTGACGCTCGCCCAACCGTTGGAACGACTGTAGGCGATGACTCCGCCGCGTTGTCCATCCGCGCCGTCCCGCACGTCAGATGGACGATCTTCGTCCAGCCACTGCAGTTCGGTGTCCTGCGGCATCAGGTTATGCCTCAACGACAGCGCCTTGCGGTACAGGTTCAGCATGGAATTCGGGTCGGCATCCTCCACGTCGACGGCGAAATCCTTGTACCATTTCGGCTGTGGTAGGTGTGGATCATGCTCGGCGCCCGCAGGAGAGAAACCGAAAGAACCATCGTGGCCGAATTCGTCATCGGGATCATCGAGCTTCGGTGCGTCTGCGGCGACCCAGGGCAGCGGCACACGGCAGCCGTCACGGCCTTTTTCGATTTGCTCGCGCACGCTGTTGAATGCGGTGGGATCTTCCAGCTCATCCCAAGGAATATCCGCGACTTCCGGCAGTCCCAGTTCCTCACCCTGGTAGATGTAGGTGGATCCAGGCAAGGCAAGTTCCATAAGAATCGCGGCACGGGCACGCTTGGCGCCCAATTCGCGGTTCTCCTCATAGGTGGTACCGTCGCGCAGCAGCCAATCCTTGGCCAGCTGATGATGCGACGAGGCTGGAACCTGCGGCAATCCATAACGGCTGGCGTGACGAGGCACGTCGTGGTTGCTCATCACCCAAGTCGCGGAGGAGCCGGAACGTTCCGCGCTTTCCAAGCCTTCCTCGATGGCCAGGTGCATGTCGTCGCGAATCCAGTCCTTCTTGGCGAACTCGAAGTTGAACACCTGTCCGAGCTCTTCGGTCGAAGCGTACAGATGCTGGCGATCCGGATTGACCCAGGCTTCGGCCACGGCGAATGCCGGCGGATTGTACTCGTTGAACACCTTGCGCCACTCGCGGTAGATGTCATGCACCTCATCACGGTCATACAACGGGTGCGACCCGTCCGAGGGAAGCACATGCTCGCAGACCTTGTAGCTTTCGAGGTCGTCGCGGTCAAGATCCTTGGCGAGGCCGTGCGCCACGTCCACGCGGAAGCCGTCCGCACCATGGTCGAGCCAGAAGCGCAGCGTCTTGATGAAGTCGGCGCGCACCTCGGGGTTCTTCCAGTTCCAGTCCGGCTGCTCCTTGGTGAACATGTGCAGATACCACTGGCCGTCAGGAACGCGCGTCCACGCCGGACCGCCGAAGCTTGCGATCCAATCAGTCGGCGGCTGGTCGCCGTTCGGGCCCTTGCCGTCGCGGAAGATGTAACGGTCGCGTTCCGGGGAGCCTGGGGCGGCCGCGAGGGCGGCCTTGAACCATTCGTGCAGGTTGGAGCTGTGGTTCGGCACGATGTCGACCACGACCTTGATGCCGTGCTCGTGGGCGGCCTTGGCGAGCTCGTCGAAATCGTCCATGGTGCCGAGCTTCGGGTCGACGTTGCGGTAGTCGTCCACGTCGTAGCCGCCGTCGGCAAGCTGGGACGGGTAGAACGGGCTCAGCCAGATGGCATCCACGCCGAGTTCGGCGAGGTAGTCGATCTTCTCGGTGACGCCTGCGATGCTGCCCAGGCCCGAACCGCGGGAGTCCTTGAAGGAACGCGGGTACACCTGGTAGACCACGGCCTGCTTCCACCACAACGCCGGATCGGTAGTATCAATTTCTTGTTGCACCATATGTTTTCACTTTCGTTCGCATCGTTGCAAAATGATAGCGGTTACATTTCTTCAAACTACAGATAAGAACATTTTTAAATCAACATCTTTTCTGCTTGGTATTAGCAATGATAGCGCTTTCATTACTGCAACGCAATCCCTCCGACGCACGGCGTGTCCTACAACCGTACGTCGCCGCATAAAAAAACGAACTGCAATCAGGAGAGGAAAGGAAGACTTCCGATTGCAGCTCGTTGCTTGTTCAATTATTCAGTTATGCAGTTATTCGATCAATCACGCGCCGATGGTATTTCCAACGGTCCGCGCTACGCGACGCGCGGACCGATTCGTCATGCGCGATTACGATTGGTTTTTCGAGACGATCAGTGAGACGCGTCGTATTCGGTCTTCCAACCGTCCACGAATGCGGTCTTGACGGCATCCCAGTCGCCGGTGCCCTGCGCGTACTCGAGGAGGGCGGAACCGAGCTGGTTCTTCCACTCTTCGGACGGCATCATGGTGAAGTTCCAAGAGACTGCGGTCTTGTCAGAATTCTGATCTTCAACAGCGGCCTGCACCAGCGGATTGTCGGACTTGACATCGCTGA
>ERZ773239.1006-NODE-1006-length-24516-cov-10.169290_pt1 | contig 24516 bp, 23 predicted proteins | sample MGYA00580521_ERZ773239 | MGnify/ENA primary metagenome ERZ773239 (study PRJEB29015, sample SAMEA2737801) | human gut metagenome | biome: human gut; feature: human-associated habitat; material: faeces | place: China | collected 2012 ... | reverse complement strand
TCTAATAAATAAATTGATAGGAAATTATGATTCTATAGCTAAAATAAAAAGTCTAATATTTGGTTAAATTTTACAAATATTAGACTTGTGTGATATTATTTTTTTGTTAAAATTAATTAACTTTATTTGGAAAATATTTTGAACTAGCACAATAGATTAAATAATATATAAAAACTAAAAATATGTTTACAAAATATTATAAAATGCATATAATAATATTAACAGTACTCACGACGCCTATCTCAAGTTTACTTGATGAAGCGAACCTTGGTGAGTCTTTTTTTTTATAAAATATCGGAGATGACAGAATGAATGATTCCCTTATAATTGGAAAAAACAGTTATTAGGAGAAAGTATTACAAAGTATATCATTTGAATCAGCATCTACTTTTGATTTAGATGTGGATATAAAAATAAGTGTTGATGGAAATTCAGCTATAAATCAAAATGGTATACCTTACAATGCACCTATATCATTTAAGGTTCCTAAAAAACAAGCACAAGAGGCTAGAGAGATTGTAAAATTAGTAAAGAAGCATTATTTATGTAGATAATTAATATAGTTTAATATGGAAACTAAAATACCCTGTCGTAAATACCGACAGGGTATTTTTTAGTTTATAGATTTAATTTAAGGAATTTAATGAATGTTAAGGAAGAATTTCAAAAATAGTACCTTTGTTTAAATCAGTTACTTTAAAAGAGCCATAAACACCTAAATAAAGTCTGGTTTGATTCATATTTGTACCTAAACAAACATAATAAGATGATTCAGATCCAAAATTATAATCAGTTTCAATAATACTAAAATCATTTAGCTTACAACTTCTTGTTGGTCTTGTATAAGCTAAAACTCCTCTTACTGGAGGTTTCGACTCTTCATTTTGGGCAAAATCAGTAAACACAACATTTCCTGTTAAATCTGGTATTCTGTTTCCCATATATGGTTGAACACCTGTAAGTGCAGAACCACTCAACTTATCTGGTCGTGAATCTTTATGAAAATAGCAAACAAGAGGTAAAAGACGCTGTGTTGAAGTTTTTACTGCTTCGTTGTAATAAGCAGTTGTTATATCATTCAAAGTTGAACTATTAGAGCAGTCTGCTATAAGGGAAGTAGGAAAATCACCTTCCCATCCTCGCCATCCCAAATTAATAAACTTTTCTTTTTCAGGTTGGGATTTTAAATAAGATTGAACAAGTTGAGTAACAGGTATTGGTCTATAATTAACAAATGAAAAAATTGATTCTACCAAATCTTGACCAACATTGCCCACATATTTTATATATTGGTTATGAAACCTTTGAAATGAAATGCCAGGTATATTACGAACTCCTTTGGCCATTACTGTAAGGGTTTCTTGAATAGATATAGGAAGTTCATCAAAGCGTGTGACTACAGGTGGGTTATTTACTGATGTATTCTTAGTTACATCTATTTCAATTATTTTACCGCAGATTTCAATATTATTCTGACTTAAGTTAAATGGATCATAGCCTGAGCCCCCATCTCCAGTTGTTAAAACAAGTTTTCCAGTTTCAGGTGAAAAGTTTAAGCTATTGACACCATTATGATTGAGAAATGGTCTTCTTAGATTAAGTAGTGTTCGTCTTTTTGTAGGTTGACCGTTGGGCTTAAAAACCCATTCTTCAACTGTATCAATATGATCGTATTGAGTATCTCTATTTGTCCACTGTAGATTTAAAGTTTGGGAATCACAAGGGTTAGGTTTGAAAGATTTTGAAAGAGCACCAGGACCTTGTGTTCCTGCTAATGAATAATGAATATAAAACAGGCCATTATAATAAAATGCTGGATGAAATGCTAACCCGATAAGACCTCGTTCATCATATCCACCATTAGAAGTACCTAGTTCTATTATTTGAGAGCGAATATCTAAAAAAGTATTTATAGATCCTTTTGATATATAAAAGATTTTTCCTACCTGAGTTGCAATAAATAAACTTTCCTCTGAATCACCTGGCATGATAGCTGTTTTTAAAACAGTGGGTAAATTTATATTCTTGACAATAGGTTGTAAATTAACTTTAATTTTTTTTCATTTAATCATACTCCTTATTATTATTTACTATATAATAATATGATTGTAAGTATTGTACTAATGCAGGATTATGGCTAAAAACCTTTGTCACTATATTACTCTAATATCTTTATGGTGGGTTATCTGGTAATGGTATTTATGCATATAGTATTTAAAAGTAACCTCTCAGAGAATAATAAAATACTCTGAGAGGTTATTTTATTTTTTGGTAAATAGTATCACATCTATTATAAATAAATGAACATAAAACATTGAAAGCTAAACAGTATGCAAAACTAAATAGATATATACATAATAAAGGAATTATAGCAAACTTAATAGAAAATCCTATAATATTAATTCCGATAATAAAATTTACAATACAAATAGAGGTTGATAGCATTAAACCAGATAAAAGTGAAACTAAAATTTTTTTATCTATATAATAAGTGAATACACCTAATGAAAGTCCTACAACACCGTTTGTAAATAAAAATATTATATTTTCATGAGGACTGATAATTGAGATAAGCATAAAGGATATTATATAACTTAATATACCTATAGAAGGTTGTTTTCTTGCTATAAAATATATAGGTATAGAACTAAAAATAGTTAAAAATATAAATACTTCAGAAAAAAGTGCAGGAATACATTGAAAAATAGCACTAACTACTGCAAGTAATGCTCCTAAGGTTAAATATTTAGTTTTCATAACAACCCCCTACATTAATTAAATTAAAATAGATATTATGAATATATAATTAAAGTATGGAAAATAAGTAAAACTTGATACTAATATATTTAGTACTCCCACTATGGTTTAACAATGTAGCAGAAATATTTAAAGGTTTCTTTGATAAAGTACTTTTAAAATAAGGTTATGTTTTAACACAATGTTGAGATTAGGTAAGCTTTGAATAATAAAAACCAATAGTTTTATGAATAAGCAAATACAACTATTGGTTTAGTTCGTAATTTATTAATAATGTTCACAAAATCTACGACATAAATTGAAATTTATTTATTCAAATCTAATTTCATATAAATAGAAGTATCCAAGGGGCTATTATTATAAGATTCAATTTCATAAAATCCAATTTTCTTGTATAGATGTATTGCTCCTTGTAAAAAAGGTAATGTATCTAAAAGCATGGTTTGGTAACCTATACTCTTAGCATCTTCAATAATTGTTTTTATTAGCTGACTTGCAATTTTATGTCCACGAAACTAAGGTTTAATATATAATCTCTTCATTTCACAGTTTTGATTATCTATTCTTTTTAGCCCTATACATCCAACAAATGTATTATCAATTTCAACTATATATAATCTATCATTTGGTAAACCATACTGTTATCTTAAATGCTCTATTTCAGAATCATAGTTTTGTAACTTTAGATATTCTTTGAAGTTTTGGTCATTTTTAACTAGCATATTTGTGTACTCTGAAAATAATTCAGGAGTTTATGTTGAAAATACTAATGTATGCCTATTTTTATGCCTTATTTTTCACGAAGAAAGCTAACATAGCCTTAAAAAATGGTATAATTAGTATAATAATAAAAATTAAAGGGGGGGGAATTTATGAATTTAAAAACTATACACCATATAGCTATAATCGTTTCTAATTATGAGAAGTCAAAAGATTTTTATGTGAATAAACTGGGATTTGAAATTATTAGAGAAAACTATAGAGAAGAGAAGGGTGACTATAAACTAGATTTAAAATTGGGAGATTGTGAACTAGAAATATTTTCTGGAAAAAATAATCCCAAAAGGTTAAGCTATCCAGAAGCATGTGGTCTAAGACATTTGGCATTTAAGGTAGATAATATTGAAGAGGTGGTGTCTCAGTTAAATGAGATGGGTATTGAAACAGAGCCAATAAGAATAGATACTATAACTAATAAGAAGATGACTTTCTTTGCAGATCCAGATAATTTACCTTTAGAGCTTCATGAATAAAATTAATATTACAAGTTATTTATAGTAAGTTATAGAAGTAACCACATCTTAGAACTCAATCTATTGAAAAATCTAAGGTGTGGTTATTTTTATATCATATTTATCACAAAGAAAGCTAACATAGCCTATATTAATACTGTTCATTAAAATTCCATTCACTATAAAACTCATTTAGAAAATCTTCCATGAATTTATGTCTTTTTTGAGCTATTTCTTTTGCTGTATTTGTATTCATTAAATCCTTTAATTTTAATAACTTTTCATAAAAATGATTTATTGTATGGTTTTGTGAATTCTTAACTTCATTTAAGGACTTAAAATCTATAGGCTTTAAGTTTGGATCATATATTACTCTACTTTTACTCCCCCCATAAGTAAATGCTCTAGCTATTCCTATAGCACCTATAGCATCTAGTCTATCTGCATCTTGAACTACCTTTCCTTCAATAGTAGGTTGTGTTGAATCAACAACTCCACCTTTAAAAGATATAGTTTGTATTATTTTAATTATTTTCTTAAAAGACTCATCATCTATATTTATGGATTTTAAAAAGTTTTCTGTAACTGTGGTTTTTGTATCATTGGTATTTGAAAATTTCCAGTCATCAATATCATGTAATAGTGATGACATTTCAACAATAAAAGAGTCTGCATTTTCTTTTTGTGCTATATATTTAGCTAAATTATATACTCTTTCTATATGAAACCAATCATGTCCACTGCCTTCATGTTCTAGTTTATCTTTAACAAATAATTTAGTTTTTTCTATCATTAAATCTTTATCCATGTTAATAACCTTTCTGTTTTATAATATATAACAATTGCGACTTAGTTTATATTGTATCATTTTCAACACTCATTTAAAACATATCAAAATGTAAAAGCTATTTTTTAAATGAGAATAGTTTTTTCTGCCTAAAAACATACTTGTATATTTATGTATGAGTAAATAAATGATAAAATAGAATTAGAAGAAATATAGAAATGAAGAAAGAAAATGTCCTATCAAAGTGAAGCACAACTAGTAACTATAGAAAAATAATTTATAATATTTTATATAAACAAAATCGGAGGAAACAAAACATGATTACTGGAGAATTAAGAAGTAAAGTAGATAAAATATGGGAAACCTTCTGGACAGGAGGACTTACAAACCCACTAGAAGTAATAGAACAATTTACATACCTATTATTCATAAAAGGACTAGACGAAGTAGAAACAAAAAATGAAGCAGAAGCAATGCTTTTAGGAGTACCTTATGACAGAATATTTAACGACGAACAACAACACCTAAGATGGAGCAAATTTGCAAACGAAGGAAATGCAGAAAAAATGTATGAAATAGTACAAAATGAAGTATTCCCTTTTATAAAAAAACTACATGGAAATAAAGAATCAGCATATGCAAAATATATGGGGGACGCTATATTTAAAATACCAACTCCACTTATGTTATCTAAAATAGTTGACGGTATAAACAACATAGACTTAAAAAAAGACAAAGACACAAAAGGTGACTTATACGAATACTTACTATCAAAAGTTGCAACAGCAGGAACTAACGGACAATTTAGAACACCAAGACACATTATAGATATGATAGTAAACCTTATGAAACCAACACCAGAAGATGTAATAGTTGACCCAGCAGCGGGGAGTGCAGGTTTCTTAGTATCATCACAACAATACTTAAGAGATAACCACCCAGACTTATTCTTAGTACAAGGCTTAAAAGAGCATTTTAATAACAATATGTTCTATGGATTTGATATGGATAGAACTATGCTTAGAATAGGTGCTATGAACATGATGTTACATGGTGTTGATAACCCTAATATAGAATACAAAGACTCATTATCAGAAGTAAATACTGACAAAGATAAATATACATTAATACTTGCTAACCCACCATTTAAAGGAAGTTTAGACTATGAGGCAGTAAGTGCAGATTTATTAAAAGTAACAAAAACTAAGAAAACAGAATTATTATTCTTAGCCTTATTCTTAAGAACTTTAAAAGTAGGTGGAAGATGTGCTTCAATTGTGCCAGATGGAGTATTATTTGGAAGTACAAAGGGGCATAAAGATATAAGAAAAGAAATAGTAGAAAATCATAAACTAGAAGCTATAATATCTATGCCAAGTGGTGTGTTTAAGCCATATGCAGGGGTTTCAACTGCTATAATGATATTTACAAAAACTAACACTGGCGGAACTGATAAGGTGTGGTTCTATGATATGAAGGCAGATGGATATTCTTTAGATGATAAGAGAGTTGAAATAGAAGATAATGATATAAATGATATAATAGAAAGATTTAATAATCTTGATAAAGAAGTTGACAGGAAAAAGACTGAGCAAAGTTTCTTTGTTGATGTTAAGGATTTAAGAGAGAACGGATATGATTTAAGTATTAATAAGTATAAAGAGATAGTTTATGAGGAAGTAGTATATGATGCACCTCAAGTTATTATGAATAGAGTTAAGGAGCTTGAGAAAGAGATTAGTGTTGGATTAGAAGAATTAGAAAGAATGCTAGAGGTGTAGGGTATGGAAAAATTATTGACTGAAATATGTACTCCTAAACAATGGAAAACTATATCAACAAGTAAATTATTAGATGAAGGATATACAGTATATGGAGCAAATGGCATAATTGGATATTATAATGAATATACGCATGAAGAACCGACATTGATGATAACTTGTAGAGGTGCTACATGTGGTACTCTTAACATATCAAAACCATTTTCATATATAAATGGAAATGCAATGGCATTAGATAATTTAGATGAGGATATTGATATAAAATACTTATATTACTATTTAAAAAATAGAGGGTTAAAAGATACTATATCAGGGTCAGCACAGCCACAAATAACTAGAATTGGATTAGCAAATGTAAAAATTAATTATCCTAATATAGAAACTCAAAAGAAGATATTAGGAGTTTTAGATAAAACTCAGGAGTTAATAGATAAAAGAAAAGAGCAGATTAAGGCTATGGATGAGTTAGTTAAGTCAAGATTTATAGAGATGTTTGGAAATGTTATTACGAATAGTAAAAATTGGGATACGGAATTATTAGGAGAAATCTGTGAATTAAAAGCTGGAAAAAGTATTAAAGCAAAAGATATTTATGATGAATGTTCTAATGAATTATATCCTTGCTATGGTGGAAATGGTTTAAGAGGTTATGTTAAAAACTACTCACATGAAGGTAATATTAATCTTATAGGACGACAAGGAGCATTATGTGGAAATGTAAAATATACAAGTGGAAAGTTTTATGCCACAGAACATGCAGTTGTTACACAACCTAAGGCTAATGTTAATATAAATACTTATTGGCTTCATTTTGTACTTAGAGAGTTAGATTTAAATAGACTATCAACAGGAGCAGCACAACCAGGTCTTACAGTAGGAAAATTAAATGAAGTTGAAATACCAAAAGTTTCTATAGAACTACAAAATAAATTTGCAGACTTTGTTAATCAAGTAGATAAACTAAAATCTCAAATGGAAACTAGCTTAAAAGAATTAGAAGATAACTTTAACTCTTTAATGCAAAAAGCCTTTAAAGGAGAACTATTTTAAATATGGAGAAAACACTGAAAACTAATTTGCATAGATGGGATATAGCACACAAAGGTCATTGTAAATGGTATTATGTAGACCATGAAAAAGAAACAGTACATTTATTCAATCAAAAACATGATTTAAATATGGAAACTGAATTAGAATATATATTTGGATACCATAAAAATCATAAATGCTTGGTAGATTACTTAAATAGTAAGCCTTACAATATAATTGTATATGAAAGTAATGAAAATAATCTATATGATGAGGTTTTAGTTAATCCAAGCTATTATATAGATAAAGGACATAATATTCATTTAGAAAAATAATGAAATATAGAAATAGATAACTTTAACTATTTAATTAAATTTATAAGAAGGGAGGTTGAATATATGTGTACTCAATTATTTGACCCAAAAGTTGACTATATATTTAAAAACATATTTGGAAATGAAAATCATCCTAAAATACTAATATCATTTTTAAATGCTTGTATAAAACCAGAATCACCAATAACAAGTGTAAAAATCAAAAACACAGAACTAACTAAAGAATATATAGAAGAAAGTTTCTCAAGACTTGATGTTCTTGCAACAACTCAAGATGGAGAAATAGTAAATATAGAAATGCAAAGAGCTGATGAAAAAAACATGGTAAAAAGAAGTTTATACTATTGGTCGAAAATATTTTCATCAGCATATCAAGGAAAAGGAAGATATAGTTCTCTTCCAAGAACAATATGTATAAATGTATTAGATTTTAATCTATTAGATGAAGAGCATTTTCATAACACATACATTTTAAAGAATAAAGAAAATAACAACTTATTAACTGATACCTTAGAACTTCATTTTGTGGAAATTCCTAAGATGAAAGAAATTGACCAAAATGATATGCTATCACTTTGGACTGCATTTTTAAATGACCCAAATAATGAAAAATTAATTGAACTTGAAGCTAAGTATGAAGAATTACATGAGGCTAAGGTAGAATTAGCAAGATTAAGTCGTGACCCAAAAGAAGCTGAAAAGTATAGAATGAGGGAAAATGCAATTAATGAAAGAAGAAACTTTTTCTTAGAAACTTTAGATAAAGGTTTAAAGGAAGGGGAAAAAAAAGCTAAAATAAAGATAGCTCTTAAATTAAAAGAATCTTTAGATATAAATACTATATCTGAAATGACAGATTTATCTGTATCGGAGCTTGAAGAGATTTTTTCAGGAAAAACTATTTAATTAAACTTATAATAAGGTAAGTTAGTTAAAATAAATCTATAAAAAAGCTATTGATATTAATCAATGGCTTTTCTATTAAAAGAAGAATGGGGGAATAATTTTGAGTAATTTTGAGTTTTTACTAAACAACAAAAACTTCGATAGCTTTAATAATGCTTGTATAGAAGCAGAAAAAAGTATATTAGTAAGTCCCTCAACTTGTGCAACTATCACAAGAAGGGCTTTAGAATTAGCTGTTAAATGGCTATATGCAAACGATAGTGATTTAAGAATACCTTATCAAGAAAATCTTAGCTCACTAATTCACAACAATAGCTTTATAGAGCTTATAGATTATAAAATGCTTCATATGCTTAAATATATAGTTAAGCTTGGTAATGTATCAGTTCATACAAATCAAATGATAGATAGAGAAGAAGCAATACTAGCTCTTCATAACCTACATCAATTTGTTAGTTGGATAGATTATTGCTATAGTGATGAATACACAGAAACAGAATTTGACGAAAGTTTATTACTTCAAGGAGAAGAAAAAAGAACAAGACCAGAAGAGCTTAAAGACCTTTATGAAAGATTAAGCTCTAAAGATAAAAAACTTGAAGAAATGATAAAAGAAAATGAAAAGTTAAGAAAAGAATTAACAGAAAAGAGAAAATCTAACACTGAAAACTACGACTTTAAAGTTGATGAAATAAGTGAATTTGAAACAAGAAAAAGATATATTGATTTAGAACTAAAACTTGCAGGTTGGGAATTTAACAAAGACATTCGTGAAGAAGTTGAAGTTTATGGAATGCCAAATGCTAGTGGTATTGGATACGTTGATTATGTTTTATATGGTGATAACGGAAAACCTCTTGCAGTAGTTGAGGCAAAAAGAGTAAGCAGAGATCCAAAGGTAGGCTCAACTCAAGCTAAACTTTATGCAGATTGTTTAGAAAAAAAATATAATCAAAGACCAATAGTATTCTATACTAATGGTTTTGAAACTTTTATATGGGATGATTACTCTGAAAGAAGAGTTCATGGTTTTTACAAAAAAAGTGAACTTCAATTAATGATAGATAGAAGAATAACTAGAAAAAGCTTAGATAACATTAAAATAAATGATGATATATCTAATAGATATTATCAAAAAGAAGCTATAACTTCAGTTTGTGAAGCTTTTGAAAATAAGCAAAGAAAGGCTCTTTTAGTTTGTGCTACAGGTACAGGTAAAACAAGAACGGCAATTTCTATAGTTGATGTTTTATCAAGACATAACTATGTTAAAAATGTTTTATTCTTAGCAGATAGAAAAGCACTTGTTAAACAAGCTAAAAACAACTTTTCTAAGTTACTTCCAAATTTAGCTTTATGTAATTTATTAGATAGTAAGGATAATCCAGAGGAAGCTAGAATGATTTTTTCTACTTATCCAACTATGATGAATGCTATTGATGATACTAAGTCTAAGGATGGAAAGAGGTTATTTACACCTGGTCATTTTGATTTAATTATTATAGATGAATCTCACAGAAGTGTTTATAAAAAGTATAAGTCAATATTTGATTATTTTGATAGTTATTTAATAGGGCTTACTGCTACTCCAAAGGATGATATAGATAAAAATACTTATTCTATATTTGACTTAGAAAATGGTGTTCCAACTTATGCTTATGATTATGACAAAGCAGTAGAAGATGGCTACTTAGTTGATTATACGACAATTGAGGTTAAAACTAAGGTTATGGAAGATGGTATAAAATATGATGACCTTAGTGAAGAAGAAAAGCTAGAGTTTGAAGAAACTTTTAGCGATGATGAAAATATAGATGATGAAATAGGAAATACTGCTGTAAATGAGTGGTTATTTAATGCAGATACTATAGATTTAGTTTTAAATAAGCTAATGAATGAAGGTTTAAAGGTTGAAGGACAAGAGAAAATAGGAAAGACTATAATCTTTGCTAAAAGCACTAGACATGCAAAAGCTATAGTTGAAAGGTTTAATAAATTATATCCACAGTATGGAAAGGATTTTATAAAGGCAGTTGATTATAGTATAGAGTATGTTGATTCTATAATTGATGATTTTTCTGATAAAAATAAAAATCCTCAAATAGCAGTTTCAGTTGATATGCTTGATACTGGTATAGATGTACCTGAAGTTTTAAATTTAGTATTCTTTAAAAAAGTAAGAAGTAAAACTAAGTTTTGGCAGATGATTGGTCGTGGTACTAGATTATGTCCAGATTTACTTGGAGTAGGAATGGATAAAGAGAAGTTTTTAATCTTTGATTATGGTAATAACTTTGACTTCTTTAGACTTAATCCAAAAGGACATGAAGGTGGAAAACTTGAAACCCTTACAGAAAAATTATTTAACATAAAGGTAAGTATTGTAAAAGAACTTCAAGACCTTAGATACAATGAAGATAATTATATAAAGCTTAGAAAAGATTTATTAGATGAATTAATAAGTAATGTAAAATCTTTAAATGAAGATAGTTATTTAGTTAGAATGCATTTAAAATATGTTGAAATATACAAAAATGAAAGTGCATGGAATACTATAGGAGCAGTATCTCAAGATGAAATAAGAAATCATATAGCACCACTTATAACTTCATATGGTGATGATGAGTTAGCTAAAAGATTTGATATTGTAATGTATACTATATCTTTAGCATACTTACAAAATAACAATGCAACTAAAGGTATAAAAAATGTAATATCTACAGCAGAGAAACTTTCAAAACTTGGAACAATACCAGAAGTTGTAGCTCAAAAGCATATGATAGAAAAAGCTATGAGTGAAGAGTTTTGGGAAAGTGCTGATATATTTGAGTTAGATGAGGTTAGAATAGCACTTAGAGATTTACTTAAATATATAGAAAGAGATACTCAAACAATATATTATACTAATTTCTCAGATATGATTGTAGCTGAGGAAAGTAATAGCTCTATGTATAATGCAAATGACCTTAAGGACTATAAAAAGAAGGTAGAGCATTACTTAAATAGTCATAAAGATGAATTAGCTATATATAAGTTAAGAAATAATAAAAAGATTACTAAGCAAGATGTAGAAACTTTAGAGGATATATTATTTAATCAATTAGGTAATGCTTCAGATTATGAAAAAGAATTTGGTAAAACCCCTGTTACTCAACTTGTTAGAAAGCTAGTAGGGCTTGATAGAAATGCTGCTAATGAGGCTTTTTCGGAGTTTTTAAATAATGATAGTTTTAATTCTAAGCAGATACATTTTGTTAAGCTTATAGCTGATTATGTTGTTAAAAATGGATTTATAGAGGATAATAGGGTACTGATGGAAGATCCATTTAGAACTGTTGGTGGTATAATTGATTTATTTGAGAATCATGTTGAGGAAAGAAATAAGTTGATTATGACTATAAATGAGATTAAGAAAAATGCATTAGAGATAAGTTAAGTAAAGTGGAGAGAGGGTGTCGTGATTTACGACACCCTTTTTTACGCTTAAGGATATTATAATACTTAAAAAATGTGGATAACTTCTGAATATAAGTAATATCAATAAACTGGTTTTGAGAGTAAAAAAGATTTTGAGCAACGGATGAAGTCGTTGGCGACATGAGCGAAGCGAATTTTTTATGTATAATCATTATAAGTAAATAGATACTAAGATTTACAATATAATAAAAGGCTATAAATAAAGATTTAATATCAATATTTATAGCCTTTCGTATGATTGATGAATTTATTTGATTTTATCCATTATATATATTAAACATCTAATACTTAAAATTTTATAACATAATAAAAAATTTATTAGTTAATTATATATCTACAATTATGGAAGACATAAAGATAAGTAGATGAAAATTAAATAAGATATAAATCTTGAAGAAGATGAAGCTCTTTATACAAAACATATATTAACAATAGATAATGACATATAGTATATAAAATCAAAACTAACTAGGAAGATTGCAAGGGTTATTATATATATGCTAACATATAGTATATATAGAAAAATATAAAAGGGGGAGAGATTTTATGGCCTTTCAAACACCACTTACAATAAATGAAGTAATATCAAATATACACACTAAAAAATATGTATTACCTTCTATACAAAGGGAATTTGTATGGAGTACTAGTCAAATTACAAAATTATTTGATAGTTTAATGAAAGATTATCCTATAAATTCTTTTTTATTTTGGGAAGTAGATAAAGAAAATATAAATAAATTTATGTTTTATGAATTTTTAAGGGATTATCATCAAAGAAAAAATAAGCATAATGAAAAAGCAAATTTGAACGGTTCAGAAAATGTAATAGCAATATTAGATGGTCAACAAAGACTAACTTCTTTATATATTGGACTTAAGGGATCATATGCATATAAATTGCCACACAAAAAATTCTCAAATGAACAAGCATATCCTATTAGAAAGTTATATTTAAATTTATTAAGCCGTTCTGAAGATATAGAGTATGACTATGAATTTGCATTTTTAACAGATGAAGAGTCTAAAAAAAATGATGAAAATCATTATTGGTTTAGAGTAGGAGATATACTTGATTTAAAAGATACAACTAAAGTTATGGACTACTTAATAAAAAATATAATGTTTTCAGGAGTAGAAAAAGAAAAGGCTGAATTTGCTAATAATGCATTATCTAAATTATATTCAGTTATACATGTAAATCCTACTATTAGTTATTATTTAGAGAAAAGTGAAGAGTTAGATAAAGTTCTTAATATATTTATTCGTATAAATAGTGGGGGAACTACACTAAGTTATTCAGATTTATTACTTTCATTTGCAACTGCTCAATGGGAAAAAAGAGATGCTAGGGAAGAGATTAATAGATTTGTAGATGAAATTAATGAAATTGGAAATGGATTTAATGTAAATAAAGATTTTGTATTAAAAGCTTGCTTAGTACTTAGCGATTTTAATGATATAACATTTAAAGTTGACAATTTTAATAAAAGTAATATGTTAAAAATTGAAGATAGTTGGGATGATATAACAAAAGCAATAAGAGATGCAGTTAGACTAATATCAAGTTTTGGGTTTAGTAGAGAAAATATTACATCTAATAATTTGATTATACCTATAGCATATTATTTAAAGCATATAGGTTTACCAGATAACTTTGAAGTATCAATGGCAAGAATATCAGATAGATCTAAAATAAAGAAATGGTTTACATTATCTTTATTAAAGAGAGTATTTAGTTTTATGCCTGATGGAGTGCTAAAGCCTGTTAGAGAGATAATAAAAAATGATAGTAGCGGAGAGTTTCCTATTGAGTCGATTATAAATAGATTTAAAGGTACTAATAGAACTCTTGTATTTACAAAAGAAGATATAAGTAATTTATTATGTACTAAATATGGCAATGGAGATACATTAGTTATTTTATCAATTTTATATCCATGGGCAGATTTAAGAAATAATTTCCATATAGATCATATATTCCCAAAGAGCTTATTTACTAGAAAAAGATTGGAAAGAAAGGGAATTAAAGGAGAAGAAATCAATAAGTATATAGAAAAATATAATTACATAGGTAACCTACAATTATTAGAAGCTATACCTAATATAGAAAAGAATAATAAAGAATTTGATATATGGTTGAATGAAACTATAAATATAGAAGCTATGGATGATTACAAGACAAAACATTATATACCTAAAAATATTAAATTAGATTTTAGTAATTTCATAGAATTCTTTGATAAAAGAGAAGAGCTACTACTTAATGTTTTAGAGAAAGAGTTACTTTAATATAACTAATTAATAAAGATGGTGTCGTGATTTACGACACCATCTTTATTAAACTATCTAATACTTATAATATTTTTAGCTTTATGATAAGTTAGGGAGATAGTTTAGGTTATGTACTTGAAAAGTTAATTTTAGATGATTTAGAAAAGGAACTAGGTTTAAATTAGTAATTTAGAAATAAGATAAGCAAAATATAATAAATTATACTTGATAAAAATATATAATAATATATACCTCAATGGACAAAATATAGTGTAGTAAATACAAATAATAAAAGAGGTATAATTATGAAATCTACAATAATACTTGCTAGTAACAATGAAAAATCTTTTTCAAAAGAAATAGTAAATAAATTAATAGATATACTTACTCAAAATAAAGTACAATATGAAGTAATTGACCTATACAAAGACAATTTCAATCCAGTAATGACAGCAAAACAAGAACAACTTTATAGTAAAGGCGAAACAGATGATGAACTAGTAAAAAAATACCAAAAACACTTAAAAGAAAGTGATGAAATAATATTAGTATTCCCACTATGGTTTAACAATGTACCAGCAATACTTAAAGGTTTCTTTGATAAAGTATTTTTAAAAGAGTTTGCTTTTACAGAAGAAAACAATAAACCTAAAGGTCTTTTAAACAATATTAAGTCAGGATTAGTTATTAGTACATCAGAATCTAATAGCGAATACTTAATAGAAGGATTAAATAACCCTATAGAAACTGTTGTAGTGAAAGGTACATTAGGAATTTGTGGTATTGAAAATGTAGAATATATAAATATGAACGTAGAAAATAAAGATAAATATGATCTTATTGAAAAATATTTTGGAGAATAAAAGTAGATAAAAGACGGGGTCGGATTTCACGACCCCGTCTTTTATAATAAATATCATTTTTTATAGCATACACAAAACTATCTACACACTCTTTAAATAATTACAAATATTATATAAAAGCTCCCTATTTTCAACACTACAAAACCTAAGCTTGTCATACAAAATCCCAAAAGAAACATCCAACATCTCTATAAGCTCATCCTCACTTGTACACTTTTTAACACAATCAAAAAGCTCATCATCACCAATTAAAAAATTACAAGCCCATCTAGCAGCTTTTTGTTCTTCTTTACTAAGCCTAACTCTATCACTGTAGTGAAGTAATCTATTAGCAAAGTTTCCGTTAGTTGTAAAATGGTGACCAACCTCTTCAGCTAAAATTTCCATAGTTTTTAACCGATCATTAAAAATACTTTTGTTTAAAGCAATAGTAGGAGGGATATCCTTATCACTAATATATACCCCTAATATACAAGGATTGAAATTTACCCATTCAATTTGAATATTTTCATCCTCACACAATTTATATAATTTGTCTAACTTATTCATAATGTCCCCTAAATATAAATTTTTTACTTGTTTTTGTATTTAAACTTTAAATAATTAACAAATTCATCTAATTCCTTTTGAGCTTCCTCTGATAAGTTTTCATCATACATAGTTCTATGAGTGGCTATTGTTAAATCTCTAGATTCTTTATCATCTTGCCCAATTAAATAATCACAAGTAACATTAAAGTAATCTGCTAATAATCTTAATTTATCAAAATCAGGATGTTTTCCCTTTGTTTCATATCCTGCTATTGATGTTCTGTTTACGCCCAAATAATCAGCAAGTTGTTGTTGAGTAACATTGTGTTTTAATCTAAGTTGTTTTAATCTATCACCGAATATCATAATTTACCTCCTAATTTATTTAACAATTATATAGTAGCACTAAATGTGACAAATAGTCTACAAAATAGATAAATTTTGGAAAAAAATTAAAAAATATGTTGCTAATAATAACAACAGTCATTATAATTAAAATATAAAAGTTACTAAAAGCAACTAAAAGGTAAATAAAAGTCACATAAAAAGGGGGTTAGATATGAGGGGTAAACTTAAAAGTTTAAGAAAAGAACAAAATCTTACTCAAGAAAGTCTATCAAATATGGTAAACATACATAGAACCTATTATTCAATGATAGAAAACGGAAGAAGAAATCCATCACTAAAAGTAGCTGTAAGCATAAAAAAGGCTTTAAACTACCAATATGATGATATCTTTGAAAAACAATAAAATTTAAGGGGGAAAATAAATGAAACTTAACACTAAAGTAGTAACTGGGAGCGTAAAATTAAACTATGTAAATATAAAAGAGGCAAGAAGTAACGCATTATCTTCAGAGCCTAAATACAGCATAACAATTATAATACATAAAGAAAGTAATACTATGGATAAAATCTATGAAGGAATATACAATGCTACTAAAAATGGACTTGATATATGGGGTGGGAAAGTTCCAGATAATTTAATAAGTTGCTTAAAAGACGGGGGCGCAACAGGAAGAAAAGAATATGAAGATAGCTTTTATATAAATGCAACTTCAAAATATAGACCACAGGTCGTAGATAAAGACTTAAAAATATTAAGTCCTGATGAATTATATAATGGTTGTTCAGGTAGAGTTAGTATAAACTTTTATCCATACAATCACAAAGATAGCGGTAACTGTGGTATATCTTGTGAATTATTAAATCTTCAAAAGCTAAAAGATGGTGAGAAAATTGTAAATAGAGCAAGTGCAGTAGATGACTTTAGTGTAGTAGATGATGGGATATTAGTATAATGAAAACTTTATCTATTGATATAGAAACCTATTCAAGTATAGACCTTACAAAAAGTGGGGTCTATAAATATACCCAAAATGACTTTGAAATACTGCTTATTGCCTATGCTTATGATGATGAAGATATAAAAATTATAGATTTAAAAAACAATGAAAAAATACCACCACAATTAAAAAAAGATATACTAGATGAAAATATAATAAAAACAGCCTTTAACGCTAATTTTGAAAGAGTATGCTTATCAAAATACTTTAACACATATTTAAGTCCTAAAATGTTTAGATGCACACAAGTACATTCGCTATATTTAGGGCTACCACATGGACTTGATAATGTGGCTAAAAGTTTAAGGTTAAAAGAGCAAAAACTTGAGGACGGTAAAAGTTTAATAAGGTTTTTTATGAAAAAGGAAAACCTTGATTTATTAACTTCAAGTAAAGAAAGTATTAAAAAAACTGAAGCAATTAAAAAATATGAAGAGTTTAAAAAGTATTGTATAAATGATGTAAGGGTTGAGCGAAGTATAAGAAAGGTTTTAGAAAAAGTTAAGTTACCAGAAAGTGAGCAAAAGCTATGGGAACTAGATCAAGAAATAAATGATAGAGGTGTTTTGGTAGATAGTAATTTACTTAAAAATGCTATTTATTATGATAATATTTTTAAAAGTAATTTAATAGAAAAACTTAAAACTATAACTAATATAAATAATCCTAAAAGTAACAATCAAATGAAAGACTATTTAAGGTCTTTAGGTTTAGAGGTAAACTCACTTAGCAAAGAAAGTGTAGGCGATTTATTAAATAGTTGTGAAGTTCAAAAAAATCCTCATTATGAAAAAATAAAAGAAGTGCTAGACCTTAGAGCAATGTTAAATAAAACTTCAACTAAAAAGTATGAAGCTATGAAAAGGTGTATGTGCGATGATGAAAGAATAAGAGGGTTGTTTCAGTTTTATGGGGCAAATAGAACTGGTAGATGGGCAGGTAGACTTGTACAAGTTCAAAACCTTCCACAAAATAAGATGGATAATTTAGAAGAAGTTAGAGAAAAAATAAGGAATGAAATTAATACAAATTTTCCTAGTAGGAAAAAGAATTTTGATTATGATTTCAATATAAATTCATACTTATACAACCAAGAAAACTTATCGGATATATTATCACAGTTAATAAGAACAACTTTTATACCAAAGAAAAATCATAGATTTATAATAGCTGACTTTAGTGCAATAGAAGCAAGAATTATAGCTTATTTATCAGATGAAAAATGGAGAATAGATGTATTTAATACTCATGGGAAAATTTATGAAGCTAGTGCATCTAAAATGTTTAAAGTAGATATCGATGAAATAACTAAAGAAAGTGAGTTAAGGCAAAAAGGAAAAATTGCAGAATTAGCACTAGGTTATCAAGGTGGGGTTAAAGCTTTAGTTAGTATGGGTGCTTATAATATGAATTTATGTGAAAGTGAGCTTATAGAAATTGTAAGGGCTTTTAGAAGTTCTAATACAAATATTGTTAAGCTATGGAATACTGTTGAAAAAGCCTTTATAGAAGCTGTTAATAATAAAAGTATTGTCCATATAGATAAAAATATTAGTTTTATATATGAAGGAAATATACTATTTATTAAACTACCATCTGGGAGAAGACTTTCATATATAAGACCAAAAATAGATTATAACAATGCTTTTAACAAAAGTGTTATAAGCTATGAAGGAGTAGATTCTACAACTAAAAAGAATACTAGACTTACTACCTATGGTGGAAAGTTAGTAGAAAATATTGTACAAGCCATAGCTCGTGATGTATTAGGAGAGGCAATGATGAATTTAAGAAATAAGGGATTTAACATTGTAATGCATGTTCATGATGAAATTGTTTTAGAAGTTGAAAATGGAGTATCTAGTGTTGAAAAAGTTGTTGAAATAATGTGTGAGGAAAACAGATATTTAAAGGGATTAAAATTAAGAGCTGATGGCTTTGAAAGCAATTATTATAAAAAGTAGGTTATAAATGGGGGGTATTATGAAATACGACAAAATTATAAATGTAGCTATAGGAAAAAGTAGAAAAGAATTAAATTATGTAAACTTAGAGTTACCTTATTCAGAGTTTATAGATAAATATATCAAAAACACAAAATATACAAATGAAACCTTTGATGAGTATATAAACTTTCCTAAAGATATACAAGACAATATAAAAGATGTTGGTGGATTTGTAGGTGGAATTTTAAAAGATGGAAAAAGAAGAAAAGATACTATATTAAATAGAAGTTTAATAAGTTTAGATGTAGACTTTGGATATGAAGGTATGATTGAAGACCTTGAGAAAAATATTGATTTTGGTATGTGTATATATACTACACATAAACATACACAAAAAAGTCCAAGGTTTAGAATAATAATTCCATTAAAAAATAGTGTAGATCCAATTCAATATGAGAAAATTTCAAGAAAGATTGCTTTTGATATAGGTATAGATTATTTTGATGATACGACCTATTCACCGTCAAGACTTATGTACTTCCCATCTACTTCTAAAGATGGGGAGTATGTGTTTAAATTAATAGATAAAGACTTTCTAGATCCTTTAGATATATTAAATAAATATAGCGATTGTAAAGATGAAAGTTTGTTGGATAACTTAAGTAAATCAAATCCTAAACTTTATAGTTTACATAATAACATTAAAGAAAACCCAATGTTAAAAGATAATATAATAGGTGCATTTTGTAGAGCTTACAATGTATATGATGTAATTGATAAGTTTTTATATGATGTATATAAAAAAGGTGATACTAAAGATAGATACACATATATAAATGGAAGCACTTCTAATGGTGTGGTTATCTATGAAAATGGTAATTTTGCATATTCTCATCATAGTACTGATGTATGCTGTGATAAACTTTGCAATTCTTTTGACTTAGTAAGACTTCATAAGTTTTCACATTTAGATACAAATGTATCTAAAGAACTTCCTATAAACAAACTACCATCATATACAAAGATGATAGAGTTTATAAGTAAAGACGAAAAAGTAATGCTTGAACTTGGTCAAAGCAAATTAAAAAAAGCTATAAATGATTTTTCATCTGTATGTGAAGAGGATAATATAAATGATAGTTGGACATTAAAGCTAGAGGTAGATAAAAATGGACTTTATAAATCTAGTATTAAGAATATAGTAACAATACTTGAAAATGATGAAAATTTAAAGGATAAAATAGCTTACAACTTATTTTCAAATAGAACAATTATAAAAGGTGATTTACCATGGAAAAAGGTAGTTGATAAAGAAAACGGTGATGTGTGGCAAGATAGTGATGATGCAAATCTTAGAATGTATTTAGATGTAGTTTATAAAATAGTATCTCCACACAAAATATATGACGGTGTTTCTATAATAGAAAAAAGAAATGAATTTCATCCGGTAAGGGATTATTTAAACTCTCTTGACTGGGATAATGTAAGTAGATTAGACAATTTAATGATAGACTATCTAGGAGCAGAAAGTAGTGATTATACAAAAGCTATAACTAGAAAAATATTAGTTGCAGCAGTCACTAGAATATTTAAACCTGGTACTAAATTTGATTATATGATGGTTTTAGTTGGTAAGCAGGGATTAGGTAAAAGCCATATAATAAGTTTGTTGGGTAAACATTGGTACTCAGATTCTATAAATACAGTGCAAGGAAAAGAAGCATATGAGCAATTACAAAACGCTTGGATATTAGAAATGGCAGAACTATCGGCAACTAAAAAAGCAGAGGCAGAATCAGTAAAGCACTTTATATCAAAAACAGAAGATAGTTATAGACAAGCCTATGGAAGAAGGGTTGAAACCTTTAAAAGACAATGTGTATTTTTTGGAACTACAAATGAAATTGAATTTTTAAAAGATAGAACAGGTAATAGAAGATATTGGCCACTTATGGTTGGAGTAAATAAACCTAAAAAGAATTTATTTGAAGATTTAAACAAACATGAAATAGATATGATTTGGGCAGAAGCTATGTATTTTTATAAAAAAGGTGAAAAATTAATCTTAGAAGGAGATATTCAAAAACAAGCAACCATGCAACAAGAAAAACACTTAGAAGGTAATAGCAAGGAAGGTATGATAAAGGAGTACTTAGATATTAAACTTCCTAAAAACTGGTACAATATGGACATATATGAAAGAAGAAGATATATAAGTGAAAGTGAATTTTTAAGAGTTGATAATGATTGTATATTAAGAGAAAAAGTTTGTAGTGTTGAAGTTTGGGTTGAGCTATTTGGAGGAGATATAAAGAATTTTCATAGGGGTAATGCAATGGAGATTAATGAAATTTTAAGAAGGATAGATGGCTGGGAAAGTTTAAAAGAGGGACAAGGTAAACTTAGGTTTGGAAAGTTTTATGGAACTCAAAGGGCTTTTTTAAGAAAACATTAGCGTTACCAAAGACCTATTTTAGCGTTACCGAAGGCGTTACCAAAGAATTGACTTTGGTAACGGTTATTTAAAAAAGGTGTTACCGAAAAATTTACGGTAACACCTCTGGTAACGCCTTTGGTAACGGGTAAAACGTTTAAATTTCAACGAATATTGCTAGTGTTACCAAAGAGACGAAAAAACCTTAGAGTTTGCCTAAATAGAGGAAATTAAAGAAAAATTACCTCTAATTAGAAAAAAGTTTATACTTTAAGTTCTTTGGTAACGGTAATAAATTATAGGGGTGATTTTATGGAAGAAAAGATTTTAGAGTTTATTAGGGTGGATGATGTTCCACAGGGATGTAAGGATTTAGTTGAGATTTTTGGAATGGATACTTTTATTAGTTTGGTTGAGTATTGTGGTGGGAGTAATGTTTATATTCCTAGTAAGGGTGCTATTGTTAAAAAGGCTAGAAATAGGATTATGAGAGAAGTGTTTGATGGAGGTAATTATAGAGAAGTTGCTAATAGGTTTGGTATTAGTGAGGTGGCTGTTAGACAGATTGTAGGTAGGTAATGGTGTAACTACAAAATATATAAATAATTTAAATATAGTATAATGTCAATTGGAATAGTTAATAGTAATTACTATTCAATTGTATGGAATGTTTTAGCTATGATAGTAAAAGTGTTTTATGTAATATGGTTTTTGGGACTGTAGGTAAGTTTGTATTTACACAAAACTACCTACAGTCCCTTCATCTTTTGCTCATATTTAAAGCATAATTTTTAAATTCCATTTTATTTTTATTGTGAATAATATTTTTATTCCACACCATATAAATACTTTTATCATCAATTTTATCCTTTATTTTTATAACTGAAATCTTATTAGTATTAATCAATGGTGTGTTTAAAATTATGGCAATACCTGCCCCTGCTGCCACAAGACCTGAAAGTATACTTGATTCACTAGGTTCTGCATAAATTTTCGGTGTATATCCTATTAAATCAGAATAAGATTTCTCCACATCAGAAGACTTATTATTGTATGCTATAAAATACTCATTTTTCAAATCACTAAGATATACTTCTTCCTTATTGGCTAAAGGATGGTTTTTAGGAACAATTAAAACATATTCTTCCTTTTTAACTAAAATAGCTTCCAAATTATTATATTTGTCTAAATCCTTTATATCACTTATAAATCCAAAATCAACATGGTTGTTTTTTATTCCTTTTAAAATTTCATCTGTGCTTTGATTATCAATATTAAACTTCACCTTCGAATTATCATTAAAAAAGCTACTTATAAAAAAAGGTATAAAAGTTGCCCCAATACAAGCAGTTGAAGATATTGATATAATCATATCACTATTATTTTTCATCTCTTTTAATTTAAGTTTACCTTTTTCAACTTCACTCAAAGCTCCTTTGGCATATTTCAAAAAAACATCTCCAAACTCCGTAATCTTGATATTTCTTCCTTCCCTTTGAAAAAGTTTAACATCTAGCTCTTCTTCTAACTTGGATATGGCTTTGCTTAGTGCTGGTTGAGTAACTGATAATATATTAGATGCTGTTGTGAAATTCTTTGTTTCTGCTATTATTTTAAAATACTCCAGTTGTTGTAAGTTCATTTTTATCTCCTTTTACATTAAAAATCAATAACTTTTAGTTATATATTTATGAATATTTTCAATTAGACATTATTCATTCAGTAGTGTTATAATCTCATTGTTATATTATTCAATATTTTTAATAACAAAAAAAATTATAAATTTTATATATATAAATGTCAAATTACTTATATATATATTAAAAAGGAGAAATGTAATGTTTAATGTAAATAAAGAAAAATGTATTGGTTGTTCACAATGTGTAAAAGATTGTCCAGTTTCTGCTATTTCTTTAGTAGATAACAAGGCTGAAATAAACAACGAAAGATGTTTCAAATGTGGTCACTGTATAGCTATTTGTCCAGTAGAAGCTGTATCAACTGATGATTATAATATGGAAGAAGTTATTCCTTATGATAAAGAGAGCTTCTCAGTGGAAGCTGACAACTTACTTAACTTCATAAAATTCAGAAGAAGTGTAAGAAGATTCAAAGATAAAGAAGTTGAAAAAGAAAAAATAGAAAAAATAATTGAAGCAGGAAGATTTACTCAAACTTCAACAAACAGTCAAGATGTTTCTTATATAGTAGTTAGTGAAAAACTTGCTGAACTTAGAGATTTAGTTTATGAAAGTTTAAAAGTAAAAGGTGAGGCAATTTTAGCTAATTTAACACCTGAAACTTCTTATTTAGAAAGATATGCAAAAATGTGGGTTCATTCATATGAAATGTATAAACAAGACCCAATTAAAAACGATAAAATATTCTTCAATGCTCCAGTTGCCATATTTGTAGCTTCTCCAAACAATGTAAATGCTGGTTTAGCTTCTTCAAATATGGAACTTATAACTAACGCCTTAGGTCTTGGTACTTTCTTCAGTGGTTTTTCAATAGTTGCTGCTAAAGACAATAAACATATCTTAGATTTCCTTGGTGTAAATAGTTCTGATGAATTATTATCATGTTTAGTAATAGGATATCCTGATGTTAAATACAAAAGAACAGTTCCAAGAAAAGATGCTGTTATAAACTGGATGTAAGAGAATGTAAAATTGGTAAGTTTGGAATAATATTCATATTAAACTTTTTGAGGTAAATAAATGAAAGATCAAAGAGAAATAATTATTCCAGATTTAGACTACCGAGCTGAAGTAAGAAAATGTAAAACAATGGAAGATGTAGTTGGTAAAAATGGATTA
>ERZ773239.999-NODE-999-length-24647-cov-72.440753_pt1 | contig 24647 bp, 13 predicted proteins | sample MGYA00580521_ERZ773239 | MGnify/ENA primary metagenome ERZ773239 (study PRJEB29015, sample SAMEA2737801) | human gut metagenome | biome: human gut; feature: human-associated habitat; material: faeces | place: China | collected 2012 ... | reverse complement strand
TCATCGTGGACGAGGTGCAGACCGGCGTGGGCCGCACCGGCACCTTCCTGTGCTGCGAGCACTACAACCTCAAGCCGGATATCGTTACCCTGGCCAAGGGCCTGGGCGGCGGTTTGCCCATCGGCGCCGTGCTGCTGAGCGAAAAAGTGGCCGGCGGCATGGGCCCCGGCACCCACGGCTCTACCTTCGGCGGCAACCCGGTGGTCTGCGCCGGTGCCAACGTGGTGGTGGACCGCATGGACACCAGCTTCCTGGCCAATGTCAACGACCGCGCCGTGCAGCTGCGTGCCGGCATCGCCAAGCTGCCCCATGTCAAGAGCATTTCCGGCATCGGCCTGATGGTGGGCATCGAGTTCTACGATGTGACCGCCGCCGATGTGCTGGCCGCCTGCCGCGAAAAGGGCCTGCTGGTGCTTACCGCCAAGACCCGCCTGCGCCTGCTGCCCCCGCTCACCCTCACCGCCCACGATGTGGACATGGCACTGGAGGTCCTGGCCGAGGTGCTGGGTGCAATGGAGCCGACGGCTCCGAAGGAGCAGGCATGAAAAATCTGCTGAAAATGAGCGATCTGACCCCCGGCGAGCTGACCCACATCCTGGATGTGGCCGACCAGCTCAAGGCACAGCAGAAACTGGGCGGCACCGCCCCCCTGCTGGCCGGGAAAACGGTGGCCATGCTGTTCTCCAAGGCGTCCACCCGCACCCGCACCAGCTTTGAGGTGGGTGTGTACCAGATGGGCGGCCTGGGCAATTACATGAACACGTCCGAGCTGCAGGCCGGCCGGGGCGAGCCCCTCAAGGACACCGCCCGGGTGCTGGGCCGCTACTACGACTGCGTGGTCTGGCGCACCTACCGCCAGCGGGATCTGGAAGAATTTGCCGCGCTGGCCGGTGTGCCGGTGATCAACGGCCTGACCGACTACGCACACCCCTGCCAGGTGCTGGCCGACCTGATGACCATCCGGGAGCGCCGGGGCACCCTGGCCGGGCGGAAGCTCTGCTTTGTGGGCGACGGCGGCAGCATGGCCAACAGCCTCATCGTGGGCGGCCTGCTGGCCGGGATGCAGGTCACCTGCGTCTGCCCGGAGGCTTACCGCCCCGCCGCCGACGTACTGATGCTTGCCCACAAGTACGGCAGCGCTTTCCACTTCACCTCCGACCCCGTCGAGGGCGTGCGGGACGCGGATGTGGTGGCCACCGCCGTGTGGAACACCGCCGCCCCCGGCACCGCCGAGAGCGAGCAGCGCCTGCGGGATTTTGTGGGCTTCCAGCTCACCGGCAAGCTGCTGGAAACCGCCAAGCCCGACGCCATGGTGCTGCACTGCCTGCCCGCCCACCGGGGCGAGGAGATCTCCACCGCCGTGTTCGAGCAGCACGCCGACGAGATCTTTGACGAAGCCGAGAACCGCCTGCATGTGCAGAAAGCCGTGCTGGCCATTCTTCTGGCGGGCAAGTAAAACCTTGAAAAAAAGCAGAACCCCCTTGGGTCATCGGGCCCGAGGGGGTTCTGTTATGAAAGGGTATCGAACTGCCGTGCAGCTTGCGGAACCGCACGGCAGGAGAAGATGGCTTTTATAAAAATGGTTTCTCAGTTCATGCGGCGGTTCTTGCGGTCCAGCACAAAGCCTGCGGCCAGCAGGAACAGACCGCTCAGGGCGCTGCCTGCCACTGCCAGCCAGTTTGCACCGGTCTGGGGCAGGGCGGCGGCAGAAACGGCAGCTGTGGCAGCAGCTTCCGGCTTTGCGTCCTGCACGACGTTCTGGGCAGCCGCAGGAGTCACAGCGGCATCTGCCGGGGCAGTGTCCGGCACAGCATCCTGCACCGGGACGTCCGGGGTCACAGGGGTGCTGGGCGTGTCCGGGGTGCTAGGCGTGTTGGGGGTGCTGGGCGTGTCAGGCGTGTCCGGAGTTTCCGGGGTGCTGGGCGTGTCCGGCACGATTTTGGGCAGCACCACATGCTTGGTCTGCCCGCACTTGTCGATGGAGCAGATGTAGTCGGCGTAGCCGTCCTTTTCGGTAGTAGGCTCTACGACTTTGCCCACCAGCTTCCAGTCGTGCAGGTCCTCGTCCTTCAGGTCGCTGGTGTCGATGGTCTCGTCCATGTACTTGCGGTTGTGGACGACCTTGGTGAGATCACCTTTGTCAGAGAGGATGTACTTCGGATTGTAGATAGTGCCCTGAAATTCATGAGTGGGATGAAATGCAGCATCATCAAGTGTTTTGGGCGCATCATAAGTGCCAGTGCTCAAAGTAGTGTTGCGGTAGGAATTGATGATAGCGGCATTGTCTTCGCCCAGATTGGAAGAGCCATCCTCGTTGTATTCTGCGCCCTCAGATGGGCTGGTTCTATATTTCCATGAAGAAGAGTCGTAATGACCGGTGCCGATATTTAAAGATAGGGGGTCACTGCCGGTCGTGTAGGCATTTACGGTCGTTTTTCCGGTAGAGCTGTTGATCGTAAGGTCCAAATTGCCATCAATTGTGCCAATAGCGGGTTTGGAGTCGTAACGGGTGACGGCATTTACTGTTCCACCGGTAATATTGATCACAGTGGAGGTGGCTTCGTGATATTTATTAGAATCACGGCCAGAACCGGTGCCGATGGCAACACCATAACCACCAACGGCAGTAACGTCAGCATGATTTTCGATGTTAACCGTAGCAGAAGAATTGTCACTGCCAATGGCTGCTGGAGAGTTTCTGGTTTGGGCGTTTACCGATGCATTACCAGAAATTGTGATAGTGACTTTATCATCAGAATCATGACCGCTACCGATGGCACAGCTATCTAGGCTAGCAGCCTCCACAGTGGCATGATCGGTGATGGTAATATCACTGTTGCCTGTCGCATGATAACCGGATCCAATGGCAGCACTGCCGTCTGAAAAGGCGGTAACATGTGCATTGCCCTCAATGCGGATATTTGATGCATCTCCATAGCAACCGGCGCCGATACCGGCGCCGTAATAACCGCCGCTGGCAGTGATATCACCACCGGTGATGGTAATGTTGGAAGTGCAGGCAGTGTCATAGGTTCCACCGCCGCCGATGGCGGCACCATTATAGTTGCCGCCCGCCACCAGCTTGCCAGTGTCCCTGCCAACGGCATTTCCGTTTTCGTCCTTGTCTTTGACAGAGCGGTCATTGTTCAAATCGTCCTTGATGGTCAAAGTGCCGTGGCCGTTTACATCTGCTTTTTCAATACCGGCGTGTTTTGAATCGCCGCTGAGAACGGTGTTGTCGCCGTTCAGCTCAAGGTTGGTGTCGCCATTGCCCTTGATCTCGATGGGTGCCGAGCCGGTGTTATTCCAACTGCCCTCCGTCTCAATGTGCACATCCTGCAAGGTCACATTGGCGGTGTTGCCCTCTTTGGCGTCAATGGTGACGGTGTTGGAGGTGGTCTCGGTCTTGCCGGTGGTCTCGTCTTTGGTGGTCAGGGTGATGTCATCATCCGGACGTTTTTTGATTTCGCCCTTGTCGTCCGTCGCATAGGTGCCCTTGGACTCATTTTCCCACTGGGTGATATACTGCTTGCCGTCCTCGGCAAGGATGTCCACACTGCCCGTGTTCAGGTCGTAAGTATCCGCAAACGCCGCTGTGGCGATGGACGAGACCATGGCCACCAGAGCCGCTGTGGACAGCACCCGCAAGGCAAGCTGTTTTTTCACATTTTTCCGCATTGCAAAACCCTCCAAACAAAAAAACTTGCAGAGACGTAAACGTTACCGGGAACGATGCCGAAAACCGGCAAAACCCGGAACTTCAGGGCAGAAAAACACATAGCCGTGCATTTTCATGCCCGGCGTCTCTTTACGGCACAAGTATAGTGCTGTGCCGTGGAGAATGTCAAGGCAAAATGCTGAATTTTCGGGGGGGGGGTAGGCAATTTTGTGAAACGAGCACAAAAACAGCTGAGAATTTGAGGTAGAATGACAGGGCAAAACTGCACAAAAACCGGAAGCAGACGGAAAGTCTGTCAAACCCGTACACAAAAAAGAACGACTTTACAGCAGTTTCAAAAGGTTTCGGGCAGGGGTTCGGGCGGAGCGGGCAAGGGCACCGCCCTGCGGAATGCAGGCAAGCGGAGGAGGGAGCATCTCCCGGCAAAACAAAAGAGCCTGCAAACGCACGCAGCACGTTTGCAGGCTCTGGAAGCAGCGGTTACACCCGCGCCGCACCCTGATCCAGAATTTTATCGAACCGGGCAAAGAAGGTGATGGTAGTAATGGTGGCCGCCAGAATGTCGCTGACCGGCTCCGCCAGAAACACGCCGAACACCGGGTCGGACACGACGTGGGGCAGAATGAAGATGAGCGGGATCAGCAGGATGATCTTGCGCAGGCAGGCCAGCAGCAGGCTGACCTTGGCCTGCCCCAGCGCCATAAAGCTCTGCTGGCAGGCGATCTGGAAGCCCATGGCAAAAATGCCGGCCATGTAAATGCGCATGGCCCAGGTGGTGTAGGAAATGAGTGCGGAATCGGAGGTGAAGATGCCCGCCACGGCCCCGGGCACCAGCATCATGGCCAGCCAGAACAGGCAGGTGTATGCGCCGCACAGGGTCAGCTGGAACCGGAAAGCCTCCTTTACGCGGGGCTTTTTGCCGGCTCCGAAGTTGAAGCTCATCACCGGCTGGCCGCCCTGGCACACGCCCTGAATGGGCAGTGTGCACAGCTGGGAGGCGCTGGTGATCACGGTCATGGCACCCACAGCCACGTCGCCGCCGTAGCGGGCCAGACTGGAGCTGAAGCTGATGGAGAGCAGACTCTCGGTGGAAAGCATCACAAAGGTGGAGATGCCCAGTGCCAGCACCGGCAGGATGACCGGTTTTTCCAGCCGGAGAAACGCCCTGCGCAGGTGCAGGATCGTCTTTTTGCCGGTGAGGAATTGCAGGATCCACGCCGCGCCCACGGCCTGACTGAGCACCGTGGCAATGGCTGCGCCCTGCACGCCCAGCCCAAACCCGAAGATGAGGATGGGGTCCAGAATGATGTTGATCACGGCACCGATCACGGTGGTGAGCATGCTGGTCTTGGCAAAGCCTTGGGTGGTGATGAAGGGATTCATGCCCAGCACCAGCAGCACGAACACCGAGCCGAGAATGTAGATGCGGCTGTAGCTCAACGCATACGGCAGGGTGGCGTCACTGGCACCGAACAGCCGCAGCAGCGCGGGTGCACCCGCATAAAAGCCGATGGTCAGCACCACTGCAAAGAGCATCAGTACCGTAAAGCTGTTGGAGATGATCTTTTCGGCCTGCTGCCGGTCCCCCTGCCCCAGTGCAATGGCGGTGCGCGGTGCGCCGCCCGCGCCCACCAGCATGGCGAATGCGTTCAGCAGCATGAGGATGGGCGTGAACAGTCCCACGCCGGTGAGCGCGGCTGCGCCGATGCCCTCAATGTGCCCGATGTAAATGCGGTCTACGATGTTGTACAGCAGGTTCACTACCTGCGCCACCACGGCAGGGATCATCAGCTGCAGCATCAGCTTTTTCACGCTGCCGGACCCCATGTCCTGTTTTGCCTGTGCCATAGAACAAAAACTCCTTTTGCTTCAAATTTGAACGATATCCCTTTTATTATAATCGAAATCGGTCCAAAAGGATAGACCTTTTTCGCAAAGAAGTGCAAAAATTGGAAGCGTGCGGCGTCCGTTGGCACGCTGCAAAAAACGTGCAGAGAGCAAACTCCCTGCACGCAGACCCTATAAAAAACAGTTGACGGAAAATCGCTTTTTTGCTATACTATAAAGGCTACAATATGGAGATGTATCGAAGTGGTCGTAACGAGAACGACTCGAAATCGTTTTGTCCTTAACCGGGCACGTGGGTTCGAATCCCACCATCTCCGCCAACAAAAGGCACCGGCTCAGGCTGGTGCCTTTTTTGCAGTAGCGAAATTATGGATAGACGGTTACTTGCTTCCGGAACGAAGATTGCGATATAATGCTGAAAAGCGCGCTTCAATATAAGCTTGTAAACCAAGAGAAAATTTCTGGTTAACACTATTGCAATAACCTAAGAGCTACGAATTGTTTTGAATTGAAAATGGAGGAAAATATGGCATCTGAAAAGAAAACTCAGTCTGTCGAACCAAATGTTGCAGATTTGGTGAATGGCTGGCTGAGGTCATATAAACTTGATTACAAGCTGGAACAGGAATCTCTAAACACAGAAATTGATAAAGCACTGGACGATTATTACTCGAAGAACGGTGGCACGGGTGGAAATCGTCCAGATGCAAAGCTTCTTGTCGAGGATAGTCGGCTGGATAAGTACCCGATTCTGATTGAATATAAAGGCTACAAAGATAAGCTGGTTAAACTTGATGCGTGCGGACGGGTAGAAAATAAAACGGCCAAAAATGAGCCGAATTTTAAGAATATCAATTCTTATGCAGTTAATGGAGCTGTGCATTATGCAAATGCAATCCTCCATCATACGAGTTATACGGATATCATTTCAATAGGTGTCACGGGCTTTAAAAACGAACGCGGAGAATTGGAATGCCAAATCGGTGTTTATTATGTTTCCAAGAAAAATCTTGGTGCCGGGCAGAAGGTTGATGATTATACAGATCTTTCCTTTCTGAAAAAGGAAAACTTTGACGCATTTATCGAAAAGGTCAAGGCTTTGCAGCTAAGCCAGAAAGAATTGGACGAGCTGAAAGAAAAGCGTGAGCAGGAGATCAGTGCAAGTCTTGTAAAGCTGAATAATGATATTTATCAGAACGAAAAAGGTCTCGGGGAAAACGATCGGGTCTATCTCGTAGCGGCTTCTATCATCGCAACACTTGGTGTTCCAGGGAAAGTTGCTCCGTTGGATAAAGACGATTTGAAATCCTCTATGGAAGAGGGAAATAAAGACGGTGATATTATCGTCCGAAAAATCAAGGCCTTTCTGAATGAAAAACGGCTTCCGCAGGAAAAGAAGGAAATGATTCTGCGGACACTGCAAAATACATTGACAACAGACAACATCAACAAGGTTGCAAACGGCGAAAGCCAACTGAAGCGCGTTTTCACAAAAATTGTGGATGACCTTGGAATCTATTACAAGATTGGACTTACTACAGATTTTACAGGAAAGCTGTTTAATGAAATGTATGGTTGGCTGGGGTTTACTCAGGATAAACTGAACGATGTTGTGCTGACGCCCTCCTATGTTGCAACATTTCTGGTCAAGCTTGCGCGAGTGAACATGGATTCTTATGTGTGGGATTTTGCAACTGGCTCCGCTGGCCTTCTTGTAGCAGCAATGAACGAAATGCTGATCGATGCAAAGAAGAAAATCAAGTCACCGGAAAAATTGGCGAAAAAATCGATGGAAATCAAGGCGAAGCAACTGCTTGGTCTGGAGCTTTTGTCGAGCGTTTACATGCTTGCTATTCTGAACATGATTCTAATGGGAGATGGCAGTTCAAATATTCTGAACAAAGACTCGCTTACTGACTTCAACGGAAATTATGGCTACGGCGATAACAAAAGTAAATTTCCTGCAACAGCATTTGTACTGAACCCGCCTTATTCGGCGAAGGGAAACGGCATGGTTTTCGTTAAAAGAGCGTTGGATATGATGAGTGGCGGGTATGCGGCGATTATTATTAAAAGTCCGGCGGGCTCCGGGCAAGCAACCGAATATAACAGAAAAATCTTGAAGCACAGCACATTGCTGGCTAGCATTAAGATGCCGATCGATCTGTTTATTGGAAAATCGAGTGTGCAGACAAATGTTTATGTGTTCCGTGTTGGTGAGGCACACCAAAAGGATGATGTCGTAAAATTTATTGATTTTTCTGTAGATGGCTATACACGTTCTAACCGAAGAAAAGCGAGCGTTAATTTAAGAGACAGCAATCATGCAAAAGAACGTTATCAGGAAGTAGTGGATCTTGTCCGTTATGGAAAAGAAAAACTTCATTTTTTGACTGCAAAAGAATATTATGAAGGTCATATTGATCCGGAAAACGGTGCGGATTGGAATCAAACAGCACCAAATGATGCAGCCCCTGCATTGAAAGATTTTGAGAAAGCTGTAAATGATTGTCTTGTGTGGAAAGTATCAAACCTTATCCGAAATTCAAAAGAGGAAGATGAATTATCCGGGAAAATAATTACTCCATTTGATGAAAGAAAAAAAGAAATCCAGTGGGGAGAGTACTTGCTTGGAGATTTGTTTGAAATTCAAAAAACACGAGGGTTTAATGCAAGCGCACTGACAGAAGGAGATACATATGACTATGTAACAAGAACATCCATGAATCAGGGCGTATTAAGAACAACGGGTTTTGTGAATAAGGAAAACATCAATAATGCTGGTACTTGGAGCCTTGGACTGCTTCAAATGGATTTTTTCTATAGAAGTAAACCGTGGTATGCCGGACAGTTTGTTCGGAAAATCGCTCCTAAAATTGAGATACCAGAGGAAGTTGCACCCTATTTTACAGCTATTTTAAACCAGAAAAAGAATCAATTATTGCAAGTTTTGGTAAGAGACGTGGACAGTACATTTAAAAAGTGTACGGTCAGACTTCCGATAAATGATGAAGGGAGAATTGATTTTGAACTTATAAAATCTTTCATTACAACTCTGGAAAGAGAACGATTGAAAAATATATCGGATTATTTAAAATCGAGCGGATTGCCATATTAACAAGCCGGTAACTGAAAAGTTATGAATAAAAACAAGTTTGTTGCTTTAAAATTTTTCTGAGTACTTCCGCAAACTTCATGTCCTGCTCCTTTGTCCGTTTTGCACTCCCTTTCGGGTGCTTCCCGGCACGGAGGAGCTTTTTGTTTTCGTACCGCCGCAGCATGAGGGCATCCATGTTGTCGGCGGTGTACGCCAAGCCGTTCTGGTTCAGCACTCTGGCACACCGGGCAAGGCACATGCTTGCCAGCCCATAGTCCTGTGTTATGACAATGTCACTCGGCTTTACCCGGTTGACCAGCGCAAAGTCTACGCTGTCAGTACCCTTGTCAAATACCAGCGTCTGCGCACCCTCACGCTCGATCTGGTGCGAGGTGTCGCACAGGATAATGACCGGGATGCCGAACTGCTTTGCAATCTGCAATGTCAAATCGACAACCGGACAGCCATCCGCATCAATCAAAATGGTCATGTGTGTTCCTCCATCACCCACCGAAAGGCTCTTGCGGTGCGCAAATCGGCGTCTTTGAAATGCCCGCCGCTGTTCCATTCAAGGGTGCAGTCTGCGCCACGCTCTGCAAGTCGGCTGTGCAGGGTGCGGATATTATCACCTACTGTAGCCATAGCTGCGTTCCTTGTGCGCTCTTCCCGGTCGCCAAGGCTCAGGTAAATGCACTGTGCCTGAATGGGGTGCTGTTGTTCAAACTCCATCCATCCCGGAAACCATACGGAAGGCGAAGCGGCCGCAACACCGGAAAACAGAGCTGTCTGCGTGGATGCCCACAGCGCGAACAATCCGGCCAGCGAGTAGCCGCCCAGAATGATCCGGACATTTTCCGGCAGTGCAAACTGCTTTTTCAGGGTGGGAATCGCCTGTTCTGTCAGAAAGCGTAGTGTGCCCGCCGCATTGCCGCCGAAACTTTCTTTACCCCACACCGCAGGAGCTTCCCACGGGGAAAGTTCATCGTTCCAGCTTTCCACCGGGATGGCCGCAAACAAAAAGTGGTGCGCACTCTGTGCAATAGCGGCAACCTCGCTGTCCATGCTTTGCAGCTCGTGTTCGCCGGTCATTTGGAGCAGTAGGTATTCTGCATGGGCTTCGCCGTAAATGCGGCAAGGTCTGTTCCCGATTTGCATTGTCTGTGCGGTCACTGCGACGTCCTCCCGAAAAAACTTTGATAAGCCCAGTATAGCAACTGAAAAATCATTTTGCAATTCAAAAGGCGTTCATAGCCGTAGCAAGCAGTGTCTTCGTATATACAAAGACCATTTTTGCGTTGCAAAATACTTGTTGGGAAATCCCAAGCCCTTGAACTGCATCCGACGGATGCAGGCTTCGCGTTTCTGCAAAACGCTCTTTCAGCACTCCGCAGGAGTGCGCGGCTATCACGGGACGTGATGTTCACAGGGGGGTGGGATTGCATCCCAACAAGCAGAACACGCACGGCAAATTTGCAATGCCGTGCGTGTTCTGGCCTTTGTGCGCACAAAGGCACTGCTTGCGAGACTGAATGAAAAAGCTGAAAGAAAATATTATACTGTTCTTGAATTCAAAATTTTGATGATGGCATTAGCAATAGTGGTTGCTTCATCAAGTGTATTTTGCTTACCAAAAGAAACTCGAATCGTACCGCGTGCATATTCATCGGGAAGATGAATTGCCTTTAAAACGTGCGAGGTCTGGATACGCTTGCTGTCGCAGGCTGACCCAGTTGAAATACAGATCCCCATCAAATCCAGTCGATGGAGCAGCATTTCGCCGGATGTATTACGAAATGATATACTTACATTTCCTGGAATATGATTGACATCACCGTTGCGAACAAAGTCAAGGTTGGAATTGGCAAGAACGTTCAAAAACTTTTGCTCGATTTGAAGCAAATTCTCTTGATTTTGTTTCATTTCATGGCAGTTCTTCTTTAGAGCAGTAGCCAATCCAACAATACTGGCAACATTTTCCGTTCCGGCTCGCATCCCAGATTCTTGAGCACCGCCATCCATAAACGGATGGAGAGACGTACCAGATTTTATGAAAATAAAGCCTATTCCTTTAGGACCATTAAATTTATGAGCAGATGCAGACAGCATATCAATGCCTAGGACATTTACATCAATCGGAATGTGCCCAACGGCCTGAACTGCATCCGTATGAAACAGCGCACCGTATTTATGCGCAATGTTTGCAAGAGAAGCTATGGGCTCAATGCTCCCGATTTCATTATTGACAAGCATAATTGAAACCAACCGGGGCTTACAATCCATGGCAGCCTCTAAGGTTTCAGTTTGAACCGTTCCATGACAATTCACAGGAAGATATCGAACATTTACACCAAGATGCTCCATTGCCGCACAAGCATTTAGGATGGCATGGTGTTCAATTTGGCTAGTCAAGATAGGGCGTTTTAAAGAGCTACTTTTTATAGCCCAGTTATCACTTTCAGTGCCGCCGGATGTAAAATAGATTTCTTCGGGTTTTGCCCCAATGCAGTCAGCAATAGTTTCTCTTGCCCACTTCAAGGCAGTTCGTGGTTCTCTGGCAAAAGAATATGGCTGTGAGGCGTTTCCATACTGCTCAAGAAGAAATGGCTTCATTGCCTCAAAAGAATCCTGATCCAACGGGGTGGTCGCTGCATTATCAGCATAAATCATGAGTAAGCACCTTTGTTATTTGCAAACAATCTCAGGGATGCGCTTGCTTGGAACATCATATTCCTTGGCATCGATGATGCAGAGCTGTTTATAGATCGCAGAGCGCATTTCAATAGCGGGATTTAGACAATAGTCAATAAATTCCTGACGGTCAATATCATTTGGAGTTTGTACATGAGGAAACAGAAGTTTCAAAAACGCGGTACATAACCGCTTGATTGCGGTCATATGGCGTTTATCTGCGTTTGACGGAAAATCAATCATAGCATCAACGACAGCTGAATATGTGAGATCATCTCGCAAGGCATGCATCACTTCGGCAAAATATTCCGTATTGATGGCCCAACCCTTGGCAATCATACCGGTTGTCATTCGAGGGATTTCCCATCCAGGAATAAAACCATGGAAACGATCCAATGTTGCAGATTCCCCGAACACTTCACTAATATTAGCAACCATATTTTTATTTGTGTCAAATCGGTCTGCATCAATATTTCCAAGAACAATTACACCTGCACCTGAAGACAACGAAGCATCAAAGCCTTTAATCTCGCCATATTCCATGTAGTGCTTGAGCGCCTGCTGAATTTGACCGGGTTGTTCAAATGTAATAGACTGAACTTCATCAAACCCCACAAAATCAAATCGTGTAAGAAGACCACCGGTCTTTTTCGCATTGTCGTAAATCAAGGATGCGCGAGATACAGTACCGCCACTAATAAGCCAACCACGCTTGCTTATTTTTTCAAACACGTAACTTTTTCCGGTGCCTTTTGGAGCAAGTTCAATCAGATTAACGCGTTTTTCAACGAATGGCAGAAGGCGACGAAGAAAATAAAGTTTTTTCCGTTCGCTCACCTCACCATTCTCATCTAAGTACCCGTCGGGATTGTAGTCAATCGCTTCGATAATGACATCAATCCATTCATGAATAGAAAATTGGCTTCGTGCATCACGATAAAACTCAAGATCTATATCGTAAGGGCAGAATGGCTTGTAGCCAATCATTGTGATGAGACCTTTCGGTTTTGATGGAGTTCCATCCATCATCCAGCAGAGTGTTACGATGCCCCAATTTTCACTTTCCCGCAGCAAGGTGTTTTGCCATTTCTCAGCGACATCATAAGCTACAACACCACCTGCCCCACCGCGAGAGCCACCAAAATCAGGCAGTTCAAAGACGGTTTTTCCTGTTTTTACATCAACAGAGACTCGAACCCGAGCCAAAAATTGAACGGTGTCACCATTGACCATTTGAAATTTGTATTGCTCGAAATCTTCCCGACTCGGAATATAACGTTTGATATATCGTCCAACACTTTCGTAATCGATGGTTCCATTGTCATCTGAGAACTTCATAACCAGCCAATCACGCATATAAGAAGGAATGCTCAGGTTGGAAAAATATTCGCTTCTTTGGGGATCTTTTAATACAACCATGTCAGCGAAAATTTCTCTTACTTTATCCTCCAGCATACAATCGCCGTCCTCTCACAGAAACAAGGTGCATCCCTGTTCTTTGAATTCTCGAATTTTAATGTGTAGATCATCCTCGGAGCATCCGATATATTCTGCCATGCATGGCAAACAATAAAAATCTTCGGTATCAAGGTCAATCAATTTTTGAGAAAGTGCAATCTCATCTTTTGTTAGAACCTTACCACAATCACAACATACTTTTTTCTTTACGCGCATTAAAGGTCGAAATCTCCTCCCCCAAGAGCGGGCTTTATTTCCAGTGATAGAACATGGACAACTTTTCCATCGGCTATAATAATCGGATTGTATTTAAAATCCTTTGCGGCTTCAGCCTTGTTTTCAGAGAAAACTATCATCCATTCCTTACCGACTGTGTCTATAGGAGTGCAGATACCATCGACACTTCCAAGACTAGCTTGAACATTTTGAACGGGTTTATTGAACAGAATAACTGGTTTGGCTTTTTTCATAGAAAACTTGATAGAATCTTTTTTCCATGTCGCAGTAAGTGGTAGCTCGTGGATACTGTCGAATACAACCACAGGAACAAGCAACTCTTCAGGTGAAGCGCCACCATGAAGTTCGCCGTATTGTGCATTTTCATCATCGCCGCCGGCGGCAAAGCCAGACTGCTTAAAATGATCGTAATTTTTGAAAATCAGATATTGATTTCCATCTGAGTCTTTAGCAATCACTTGATCAGAGCTAGCAATGATTTTGGCTCCATTAAAAATACAAAATCGACCATGACTGCACACCTGAGAAGATGCTGGCGCAGGGTAGCCTTCCCTTGCATGGAAAAACCTCGCTGCAAGGCGACTGCTTCCGTGATCTCCCGTAATAATTACCCGATGGTATTTTTGGAACAGCTCCTCAATCTTATCAACGACTTTAGAAAAAAACGCAAACTGTTCCTGAATGCAGGTATAATAACTTGGATCATCAATTACGCCATGGTGCGCCAACTTGTCCAACTTATCGAGTTTGTCATGCGGCGTGTCCATTTTATTCCACTGGTCATTGTATTCCGTTTCCGTTGGCAAGCAGCTCTGCGCCAGAGCAACAGATTTTATCTGACCATTGCTGTCTTTTTGCAATGTCCAGCAAAGCAAGGAAAGCCATTCGGCACCAAGTGCATCAATCCATAAAATAACGCTGTCTGTTGTTATCGAATCACTAAGCAACGTATAGCGATAGGGATAAGAATTTATATCAAAGTTTGAAAAATAAATATCCTCGTCCTGTGGCAAGCGATTTGAAAGTTTATAAGACTTATAGGAATCAAAATACCGCTCAGAGTCACTATCCCTAAACAGTTCAGTGTGCTGTAGATAGGCATAAAGCTCAGGATAAGCAGACTGAACCTCCGAGCAGGACAAAGCCTGTTGAGCGTCCATCCTCAGCCATTCTCCAATCATATGAATCAGATAAATGCGTTCAGCCTGGGTATTTCCTGTCAGATAGCAGAGCCGAAGCTTGTAATCAGGGATTTCATCCAATGCCTTGAAAAATGCGGGATCTTTAGACAGGTTCAGTGCAGACATCAACTCCTGACTTTCTTTTTCCCATTCAGGATGCCGGAGACGAAGAGAGAAAATGTCATGATAAATATTATCTACTAGATCATTTGCATTTTTTGCCTTGCGGACGCAATAAGAGAGATAGTCGTCTTGCTGATGTAACTGCATCCAAAGCATGGCAAGTTGTTTTTGACCGTTATTCATCGTTGCCCATTTTCCCATGACATCTGTATTTTGAAAATGAACAAGATTCAGGCAGTTGAGGATAGCTTCGTCAAGATTTCCCTTTTGGAGCGCATAAGGAAATAACAAATTGACTGATTCATCCGGGCAGTTTTTTGAAGTTAATACTTTTCCTCCCTGAAGATAAGCACGGATAAAAGACAATGTATCTGGTAAAACATGAACTGAGATATCTCCTGCCGTAGATTGCATATCGCGCAATCTCCCGGTGATTAGGACATACTCTGAATACTGTACAGATGGGTTCGACCAGTATTCATACCAGCTTCGTATGCCAGAAAATACTTTGTTGGCTGCGTTTACAAGGGTGTTTTGATATTTGTCAAATTGCTTTGACAAAACGAGAATTTTCAGGGTTTGTGGGTCGGATATGTCGGTAGTACAGTCAAAGAAAAAGTCTTTCTGCCGTTCATCGCCATCGAGGTGAAGGTCTTTATCATGCCATTGGGCCCTACATCCCCAGAGAGGAATGATGATTCGACCAAGATCAGAGCCATATCCCATATAACGCCAGAGCTTTGTAAAGCGTTGACGCTGAGTCTCACCTCTGGAAAAAAGCCGAAGGTATTCGCTCACGCCGGGGAGAATCAACCATTTGTCTTTATATTGGGAATCCATAAGACTGTCATAGGCAGGTAGCACATCGGCAGAGGAAAACAGCACGTCTGAAGGAACCACTTCCACATTGGGAATTGTTTTCAGCTTTTCCAGAAGATCGCAATATTCAGCAATATTTCCGACCATGATAGCACGGCAAGGAAAACGGCTGGGCACACGTTGCTGCTTTTCCAATTTCAACGTATCAATGACTTGATCTACCGTCATAGTTTTGCTCCTTTCCTTATTTTAGAAACTCATCGCAGTATTCAGGGTGGTTATCCAGAAAACTGGCGATATTCTCACGCAAACGACTTACAGGCATTTCAGCAATTTCATTCTTAGTATTCTGCAATTTTTCCTGTCGAGCCTGCTGTTGGATGGCCGACTTCATCATAGATTGAAGCCGACTGAGTTCTGGTGCTTCCCAAGTACTCATATCATTTCCGTGGGACAGCTTCAACTTGGCAAGCAATTCTGGGCGATGTACCTTAAAATAGGTAACATACTCAGAGCCAACGGTTTCATAAAGAGCGGCGTATACCTTTTGGGCATCCGTCAAAACACGAGCTTTCTCATTCTGCAAAGCATCAATTGCAGCAATGACCTCTGTATCACGAGGAGTAGTTATACCGCTCTGAAGGTCAATGACCGTGTGAATCGGTTTGCGTAGCTCTTTTGGAATTACCCAGAAAATAGGTGTCGAGAAAGAGTCGCACCATGCCTTGACAGACTCCTTCCCTGTAACGCTTTCCCACAGTGCCTTCAGCTTACTGCGATTGCGAGCTTGTCCGATACGAGCAACCTGCTGATCCAGCAGGTGATTGAATTGGGTGAGAGTCGCATCAAACGGCGTGCTTTTCAGGCCGGAGTAAATAGCGTCCAGTTCCTCAGCAGTGCAATTTACATCACGGTCATCCAGAATATCAGCAAGTGTGGGTTTGCTGTCGGTCAGAAAATCATTTGCCGACTTTCCATAGCTGTGCAGAGCGGCAGCGTCCGCATTGCGCTCATCAGCGGTCAGGTGGGCGACTTTTCCAAGAGATAGTGTACGGAGAGCCTTTAACGCAGGATACCAGGGCTTCTGGATATCCTCAACTGCGGTGAAAGGAATACGCTGATACTTGAAACGATTTGCCAAATCTTTGCGGGCATCTTCCAAATTGCGGTAGTTTTGTCCTAATGCATGGTCAACCTCAACCAGATACTGATATTCATTCACGATGTCAGCCAGCTTATCCGCAACTTGCTGCTCGGTCCATGTATAAATTTCACCCTGCATGCTGAGATGCAGGCGATCACTCAAATCCACCGGCTGGATGGAAAGCGTTGTGGCAACATCGGCCAGTGCGGGGGAGGAAGAATACAAGAAATTGCGGAATGCAGTAGACATGACAGCCTTATCCTGAAATGCCTTTCGCATAGCAACCTTGACTTTTCCGCGACTCTGGAAATTCAGAAGGACATCGTTCATAATAGCTTCACGGTCAATATCAGCCGAAATAAACTGCTGCATTTCATCGATGATCGTGTTTGCTTTATCAGTGTTGGGTCCATACGTTCCGTCCGGGAGATACTTCAATGCCCAGAACGGTGCGCCAGACTGGGTAATAGCGGCACGCATATTACGGCAGCACTCAGCCTCCGTTGCCACCTGCGCATCGGTCAGTTTTACGATATCCTTAACGTAATCGCGGAAGTGCTGGAACGTGATACTGCCAGCAGAAAGATAGTCCGAGTTGAGGGCACCTTTGCACATGGACAAAATCATGCTCTTGAGAGTTTGTTCGTTCAAAATGTGCGTACTCTGGACACTATCCGTCCAGCTGAAGGCTGTATTTTTGTAGCAAGAGAGGATCAGGCCGAGCAGGATGCCGCAGGCAATCGTATTGTAATAACCAAATGGCGGCTCCTGCAGTTCACGCCACAAGTCACTCAGAATCACACGCTGGCCGGAGTCCATCTTATCACGAATGACCTTGGCGAGCGCAGAAACAGCTGTTACGGTTTTATCGCCCGTAGCGTTGGCTATTCCGTCAATCTCCGTAAATTGCAGGATTTCAGGAGAGATACTGTTCAAAACGCTTTGCATCTGAGTGGTTGCGCCTTTACGAGCAATACCCGCTGTCGGTGCAGCATCGTTGCAAGGCTTATAAGCAGTAACCATTTTGACGATCTGTTCCGGGGCATAGGGGAAAACATTGTTCAGAACCTGTGTAATGATGGTATGGCGCAAATTTGCCGTGCCATAGAGATTGTTGAACACATTGGTGCCATTCCATGCCACGAGCTTTCCGCCGCCAGTAGCCTGTGCAGTCCATGTGTTGATCACTTTTTCGCTTTCCAGTTTGTAGCCATTCGCAGATGCAGTCTGCCCGCTCTCGTTAGCAAGCTCCATTTTGGTGAGCTGCGTCAGCCATGCTTTACGGTTCTCGTCACTGAGAGGTGTCTTGAGCAGAGCAATCGTCAACCGTGGTTCATTTGCATCGGCTGCAGCGTGAGCCAGCGTATTCTGAATCGCACTATACTGCGGATCATCCTTTACCGTGACGATCAGCAAACCCAGCTTATAGGGCGATTTTATCAGTTCCGCCTTTACCTCGGCAAGACGATTATTGATAGAATTGGTCTCTGCACAGCAGACAGCAATCTTCATGCGTTTGAAGGTTGCATCGTTTTCGTCCCAGACCTTCTTTTCCAGCTCATTGGAGAAGCGGCCATCCTTGGCAAACATCTGATACCGAGAATATTTCCGGTCGTTATTTTCAAACTTGACCCGGAATGCATCGCCGGAGCCGCCCTTGAACGGAAGCTGAAGCCGAATCGTACCATTGGCAGCCTGATCCTGAAGTACCAGCTTGCTTTCCTCCAAAGTAGCAAGCAAATCACGCACCTTGTCCTTGCTGAGTACGCCAGCCACGCAGTTTTCCAGACAATCCAGCGTTGCAGCAATGCCACCCTGCATATGACGCACACCATATGCGCCTTTAGTGGTGGAAGAAACAGCAAGCAGCAGCATCACGATTTTGAACAGGCGCAGCGCATCCTCATCACTTTCAACAAGATGCAGACTTTCCTCATAATGCTGGATATAAGGTGCAACTTTCGTATCTTTATCGCTAAAGTCGCTTTCGCGGGTGAAGAAATAATCCCACAGCCATTCCGGGGTGAGCCAGCGTGCTTCATCATCCGGGCCGTAGTGGTTGATATATCCGACAAAGCCAATGTCAGAATTCGATTGATCCTTCATAAAGCGGAACATGGTACGTTGCGCAGCAGCAAAGCTCTCCGCCACACGAGAAAGCAACCGAATCGTCATAGGGTGGATGGGGCACAGCTTGTCGATCATTTCGCCGGTCTTGTCATCCAGACCAACCAGATCTGGCAGGAATTTCTTGAAATCGTTGACAACCCGATTGCGTTCATCAGCCCATGCGTTCTGCATACCGTTGCGCACAACAATAGAACCCGCAATCAGGTCCAGCGCAGCAGATGCACTGATGTGGAATTCTACTGTGTGGAAGCGGTTGGTAATCATCTGATAGCGGTCCTTGCCCATGCTATCGACCATCTCATCCGAACGATGGACAACATAGAGCATAAAGAACGGCTTGACCTTGCAGAATTCAGAGAGCTGTTGCATGATGGTGTGGTCATCGCTATGTGCAACGTACTCGGTGAACTCATCCCAGATAAAGAAGATGCCACTCTTGGCAAGACCATTGGCATCAATGACTTCTGTCAGCCAATTTTCAAACGTGTCCAGATTGGAAATCAGGCCAAACTTCATGTCCCGCAGAACCATGGCAGTCGTCTGGATGGCAGACAGCTTGCCAGAGGAAACCGCAGCGCGCAGTTCTTCCACCGAAGAATAATCATCACTCAGAATCGTATTTTCAATCACATGATCCCAGTTGATGGACGCATCATCCAACCTATCGGTCACCGCACTGATCAACGATGCACCACCCAGATCCGCTTTATCGCCAAATTTAGCAACCAGAGCTTCACGGACAGCCTGCTCAGCTTCCACCAGCATCATGTCGCCGGTGCGGATGCCCGTGCAGCCTGTCTTCCAGATCACCAGATAATCGCCCTTGTTGCGGCACTTCATAAAGCGATTACGATATTTGGACAGCCGAGAGGATTTCGACAGGAACTCGTCGATTACGTTCGGATCTTCTTCCAGCAGATGCTTTACAAAAATAGCTGCATAGCTTTTACCAGTGCCGTAAGAGCCATGCACCCAAAACGATCTCCGGGCATCCGGGGCCTCATTGCCAAGCGACTGACATAGAACATCCACCAGATTTTCCATGTCGTCGCCAACAATATATTCCCGCCACAGGTTTTGATTTCGCTTATCCGCATCAATGTCCACAACCGACTCGAAGTTGGGGCTGATTTCAAGGAAGTCCTTGTACTGCTTGTTATATGCCATGACCGCAAACTCCTCTCGATTTTTTATTCCTCGGCCAGATCAATAATATCGTCGGAAGAATAATCTTCCAGAATGATGTTGTCCAGATTTGCCACAAAGGAAACCCGGATGTGCTTCGGGAAACTGATTGCCAAGCCCTGCACATCTTCGCGGAACTTCTTCACATCAATGCCGTAGATATCCGCAGGAGAGATTCCCTTTGCATCCGGATTGCTGTGTGCATTGACCAGCTCAGAGAAAGTAAAGCTCTTACGGCCAGTATGCTCAGCATAGAGATAAAGCGCATACAGCAAAGCAACCGCATGGGGGTATTCCCATCCGGCACGGTAGTAAGAATATGTTGTTTTGGACAGCTCCATGGGAATTCCCTGCTGGAGAGCACTACCAATCGGAGACTGACGAAGTGTTTCAAGCAACGATGTTACAGCATTGTCTCGTGTTGACTTTGAGTATTCTTCTCCAATCATGACAACGAGGTCACCTTTTTCGTATGTTGCGCCAATTTCGGTGTTCAAGCAATACCACCGACAAATCGTTGAATTATAGGCAAGATTTGCCCAAATGATGGCCCAAACAAATGGATTATACGAACCCCGTTGAATGAGTTTTTCTCCCAAAGAAGTGACCGAAATGGTTTTGTCTTTATTGGATTCAATGATGCCGGCATCTCTAAGCCAGACTTTTAGAGCATCATACTGACGATTTCCCAAAACGCCCTGACCGAAGCAATTAACACCATCGGCCATAAAATGTTCGACCCATGGCTGTCTTAATCCAAAATGCTGGTACGCATTCATGCCTTTCATATTCATATTACTTCCTCCTCCGGTTGTACTTAGCGATTTTGCGGCCAGACAACTCTTTTCACAAAATGTTAGGCAGTTAGAACAGTGACAGCAAAGATTCTGTCGAATCAAAATTTGCCCATTGGACTGAATGGTAAATGCACCCGTTGGGCATTGGACTTCGCAGGCTTTGCATCCCTGACAATATGCTACTTTATTGGCAATGCCTCTAAGATGACTGATTGTAAACCTATCCATCTTAGAAAATGGGCTATACGTTACGCACAACTGACCATCGCCTTTTTTGAGGCGGTAATCCAAGCTGACATTATTGATTTTTTGCACACCGGAATCACGATTCTGTTCTGTAATAGGTCCTAATATGGGTGCGACATTAAGCCACGGCTGCGTAGGATGTTGGATCGTGAAACTGATTTGATTATCGGAGATTCGTTCCACAACACGATTTCCACCGTTTGTCAGCCCGCGACCACCCATTCTTGCTTTCCAACCGCCGCCCTCAATATACTTTTTAACCTCTTTTTCAGGCTTTGTGTTTTTTGCATATTGTTCTACCCGTTGAAGAAATGGAGCCATTTCCTCTTTATAGTGATAATTGGCAATTCCATCCCACCAATCAGAAGAAAGCGGGCATACCATACACCCTACTCTGAACAATCCCAGCTTGTAGGCATTATTTAACATAAGATTGTTCTTTAGAATGTGACAATAGAGTTCGGCTGTATTCCATTTATGAATAGGGCTAGCATTTACTTGACTGATGTTTTTCTTTCCTTCACTTACCTCATCATATTTGGAACGTCTTGCGCTCTCCTCGGCACGGACACCATCATAAACAACAGCTTTCGTATTATAAAAACCTGTTATTTCCCGAAGTTTTAGGAGCGTTGGAACAGATTTGTGTACCTGACAGCACCATCTCATACGTCGTCCCGGAGGACCGAATTCGTCCCACGTTTCCGTGGGGTCCATGTGGCATTTGGCTTCTTCAAAGCGCAATTCGGGCCACCGTTTTTTTGCTTTCTGGACAGCGTTCAGCGTATCGGAAAGTTCCATGCCGGTATTACTGAACACAACATAATAATCCTTTGGAGCAAGTGCTTTTGTCATCAAGTCGAGCAAGACCAGAGAGTCCTTGCCGCCCGAAAATGCACAGACAAATGAGAACCCTAATGGAAGATAATGCTCGTACTGTGTCTGGATAAATTGGACTGCCTTTTGCTCCAGGCTCAGCATAATTTGCCGGTTGACTTCATAGAGCCGATCTGTATCAATGGGAACAAGTTTCAGACGTTCTTCTGTCAAACGTTTAATCGTCGGTTTTGTATAGAAGCCTCCTCCCTGCGCTTCAGCCACGCAGACACCGTTCAGAACATAGCGGCGAACGCCCTCTGCCCAAAGCAGCGGGGCAGTTGTATCTTTGGGATAATCCCAGTATTGATCCATCCCGAAGAAGTCCAATTCTTCATGGAATACCGGGCGAATTTCTTTTTGAATTTTTGCATTGATCGTCAGCCGGAAGATGCCGTTCTCTTCCGTCCATTTATAACCGTACACGGCGGCTTTTCATTCCTCTCTTGCGCCAGAGATTTTCTGGCGTTCGTTTTCTATTTACAAATTGATCGTCACGGTGACATTGTCTGCACTCCATGCAAAACGGGGATCGTTGGCAAGTGCCTTGTGAAGTCTTCCATACAATTCACTGCCAGCAAGAAGCCCACGCTTGACCAGAAGTTCACGCAGATCTTCTGCTTGGAACCGTTTTCCTGTGATGCCGTCATCGACATACCACGCTGCAACGGCATCCGAAAAATTCTGGACTTCACTGGAGCCGCTCACCAGCATGGCGTGCAAGGTATCCTTGGATTGGCTGGCCATACCGCAGATCGTCTTAGCATTGCCCAGCTTTTTGCTGTAAAAGCCAAGAATGCTTTGCAACAGTAAAGGTGTCCACGGTCGATCACCGGGCAAAGCAGGGAGCAACCTGTACCACCACGGTTGGATATCGCGCAGAACAATGTGATCCCCTAAATCTGAGAACAGCTTATCCAGAGCCTGCTGCGCTTTGGCAAACCATGCGTCGTTCAGCTGCAAACTTTCCCCGGTAATCAGCACATCTGGCTGATAATAAAGAAAAATCGGTTCTTCGTTCAACTTCATTTGACCATGCAGATTACCGGTTTTCAGTCCGACATTTTGCAGGTACTGAACCAGATCCTCCTCCACAAACATTCCGCCCTGTTCCCGTGCATAGCGGCGCATCACATCGAGAACCGAACCGATCTGCTCATTGCCAACACGCGAGATATGAGTCTTGTTGCTAAAGGAGTAATGTTTCCCGTGATATCCGACCTTCTCGAACAGATGACGAGCGAGGTCATAAACCATTGCAGAACTACTGATGCCATTATCATTCAGGAACATCTGCATTTCGGCACGAACATATTCGTAGAGCTGTGTGTCCGAAACATAGCCGTCATTCCGCTCCATAAGTTTTTCCAAAAGCTGCTCCATCTGGCTGGCACCATCATCCCAATCCACAAAGGCATCCTCGTGGTAGAGTTTGCCTGCCAGCGATGCAATTTTGAAAGATGCCGAAACAGCCTCCCGAATGGCATAGTCCGATGCATGGATTTTTCCATAGAGATCTGACAGTGCAATGCCGTCCAAATCTGCATCCAGCACGACCTTTTCAACATCCCGAATCAATTCCTGAGAGACCGGAGAAATGACTGCGGGTGCTTGCATGGGTGTTGCAACAGGCTTAGAAGCGATTGGCTCTTTTTTCGTAGAAGTGCTTTCCGGCACAGAAAGGTACTGTATGTATTTTGTCAGTGCGGCCCGCAGCCGATTGTTCTGTCTGGCGTTGGTTGAAGTATATTCCTTTGTAGCAGTCAACAGATCTTTTGTGCGCGTTGCAACTTCAAGGGATACGCCATAAAGAGCCGTGCTGTCCAAGCCGATTTGCCGAGCCAACTGTTCACAGTTGTTGATCGCAGAGGCATAGCTCCGTGAGGAGGATTCTGCCAGATGCATCTCGTTCCGCATCCATTGATAAAAAGCGGAACTGTTTGCGTTGGGCGGTGTCCGAACAGCCGCTTTTGCGACAGGCACAGCAACAGACTTGGCAATTGGTTTTGCTGGCGCAGAAGAAACCATCTGAGGAATCGAAGCATCGGTCACTGCAATCGGCACATCTGATTCAGCCTTTGTGCACTGAACCGAAAGTATAGTGTGCGCAACTCCACAATGATCCAGGAGCTTATAAAGGCTTGTCATGGCTTCATCCGGGGTTTTCTCGGTCTCCAGATAAAGCCATTGCCCTGCACTGTTTTTGGTGAGGACCTTCAGCCCTTTCAGTTTATGGGCACGGTAAGCAGTTTCAATATAGACATCAGTTTCATTGTCCGGGTCACCAATGAGCGAAATGAACTTTTGCGGATAGCGGCTGTACAGTTCCTTAACACCTGCGACATACACATCCTTCCATGTTTTCGCTTCGATGTGTTTGCCATCAAACAGCACTTCAAGAGGATTTGTTCCTGCACAGGAGAATTTTTCCGGAGAAGAAACTTCCTGCGAACCGGACAAAGCAGGGGCAGGCAACACGGAGGGATGAGAGGTCGAAGCTGTAGCGGGCGGATGCACTGTTGATGCAGCTTGCGCATTTGCCAGTGCTTTCGCTGAGCTTTCCCGAAATTCTCGATACAGATCAATCGTATGCACGATTTGGTTTTGCTGTCTTGACGAAAAATAGTGCCACTGCGGTGTGCGCCGCAGCGCAGAGAGAATGTATTTGAGTTCAACAGCGCTTGTCACTGAGAAAAGTCGCTTGGCAGATATTTGAAGCCGGTTGATGACTTTTTCCGTCATGGAAAAAGCAGTTTGCACTTCTGAAAGCTTCTCGCCTTTTTGAATCAGCCATTGCACATATTGCTGTTCGGCCGTGGTCACAGTGGATGTTGCTTTGGGAACTTTCGGTCGGAAGATTTCAGCCAGCGATTTCCGAATCAAAGGAGAATCCGATTTATCGGTGCGCAAGGATACATTTTGTGACTGATTCGCAGAGAAATAGATTACCATTGTGTCCAATGGGTCTTTACAGTTCTCCATCAGCTTTTTCAGGCGGAGTAGAACTTGATGCGCATTGAAGTCTGTTTCAGCAAAAAGCCATTTTCCATCCGGTTTCCGCATAATACCGAGAGGATGCGAAAATGAACTGCACCCCATTTGTTAGACAGTATGGTATACTGTTTAGGAAATGGGGTGT
>ERZ773239.997-NODE-997-length-24669-cov-9.247826_pt1 | contig 24669 bp, 21 predicted proteins | sample MGYA00580521_ERZ773239 | MGnify/ENA primary metagenome ERZ773239 (study PRJEB29015, sample SAMEA2737801) | human gut metagenome | biome: human gut; feature: human-associated habitat; material: faeces | place: China | collected 2012 ... | reverse complement strand
AACTACAGGTATGACAGCTGGGGTAAACTGATCAGCATCACAGGCAGCATGGCAGATACACTTGGTAAGGATAATCCTTACAGATATAAGGGCTACTACTATGATGATGAGACAGGGATGTATTATCTGAAGAGTCGTTATTATCAGCCGGAGATTTGCAGGTTTATCATTGCACGGGCAATGGGACAAGAATTTGGTGTCAAGGATGTCGCAGTTGCAGCTGTGCTTGGTGCAGTAGGTGGTATATGTGGTGGTTATAGGGATTGGCGAAAATACATTGGAGCAGCCGCAAATGGTATTTATGTAGGGGCAGTAGCTTATCGGAGTGGTGCGAATTTGGGCGCATCATTAGTAAGCGGTGGTATAGCAGCACTTTTTTCAGCGTCAGGGATTGGAGATTTAGCTTCACTTCCTTTAGTTGATGAAGGGAAGATAGTGGCAGGGAATGTTCTTGCTACTGGTAGTATTGATTTAGTAGTTAATACAGGATACACAGGTATGTCTTCTGCGATAAGTACAGCTGCATCATCTAGCCATAAAAGTACTATTTCTTCAAGGAATAGAAATAGTAAAAAGAATAATTATATGAGAAATATGAGGCCAAGAAAAGTATTTGACAAGTGGATACGAAAAGGAGGACATATTTATCATGTTTGGAAATATTTATATCATGGAAAATTATATACTAGATGGGAAAAGTTACGATAAAATATAAAGATTGAGGTACATGTTGTGGATGAGAAAAAAGACAGCTTGGTTGTAAAACCTTATAAAGATGATGTAGTTTCAAGTATAGCAATAGGGATTTTGTGTATACTAATGGGAATTATATTTCCTGATGACGGTATGTACATGTTTTGGTTTTCAATTGCACTTGTGATATTTCGTGCGTGCTCGGTGGCTAATGAAATATTGATATTGAGTAAGGATGGAGTGATTGTAAAAAGGGGGAAGAGAATAAAAAATTATGACTGGAATGATTTTAATACTAAACGTGTTAATCATTATAATGGATATCGCAATTATAAAAAGGCAGTTATTTTATCGAGATTTAAGTATATACAGGGACAAGGTATATCGCCGGGGATTTATCAATTTATTAATCCGTATTTGCTACTTGCGATACCCGTTGGAAAAAAGTCCATTAAACCTGAAGCGGATGGAAGTTTTATTGGCCGGGTAGACGAAGCTGTCTTGGCAGAAAAATTAAGAGAATGGAATGTAGAAACATCAGGAGATGAATTGAAAACACCACCTTGGAGAGAGAATCTTTAATATAAATTAAAAGCAGGGATGACAAAAGAGACAATAGACTCTGTGACCAATGAAAGAGACAGCAGAGAGTGATTGATTCGAAGCTGTCGCTTGATAGTTATTGAAAAGGGGTAGATACGCTAAGAACAAATCAGTAAGTTTTCAACAGTACTTGGCTGGAGGGATGGTTTAGTGCAAAGCCGAAGAAGAGTGATGCAGATGGTTGTTGGATCTAGGAAAAAGTAGACGAAAGAATTTTCAGACAGAAGATGACCGAGTGGCATGTTGAAATGGAAGATAATAAACTCTTATGGAGGAAAGTATGAGAATACAATACCATTATTGTTTGGAAAATAAGTGGGGACTCGAAAAATTTTTAAATACAAATGAGATTTCATATGAAAAAACAGATGAATGGTTAGAAGGGGATTCATTACTTATATTTGATTTATATGAAGATGATAAAGTCTATACAAAATTCAAGATACATTTTCCTTATGTGGCAATGTTGGATGCGGATAAAAGTGTGGTGTACTCTAAAGAGGATATTCAGAATGCAGAGTGGTTGACTGTTCGTAGTAAGGGAACAAAAGTTCAATGGATATATAATGAAAAAGCATTTAACCAACAGTGCCCATATAAGAGAATTTTTATAAAGGACATATATTATAGACATTTGCAGCAGACGGATATACTTGAAGCAACGAAACGAGTTCATTGGGGAAGACGACAATATTTCTCTGGTCCAGCTACAGGGGATACATTTCTTTTTTGTTCGGAAAGAGCAAAAAGTTTATTGAATAAGAAGTGGGCAGGATTAAGTTTTTACCCAGTAAAGAAGTATAGGACACAAAAGATGATTGATGATCTGTACCAGTTATACTTTTCGGAAGTTTTGTCGATAAACGCAATCTGTGGCGGTAAGAAAATAATTTGTAGGGGATGTGGTCGTGAACTTGTTTATATCTCCAGTATGGTGCAAATGTTGCATATTGACCGTCAGCACCTAAAAGATACACAAATGGTATATACAACGGGAGAAGTGTTGACTATGGATAGTATTCACAATGAAACATTTTCACTTTATGTTGTCCCACAAGAGTTTTATCAGTTTTGTGAAAGATATGAAATGAATAGAGGAATGGTTTATGAGCCGATTTAAAAATTTATCCATGCCTGATGGAAATGTCAGTACAAATATGTGGAAATAATAGCTAGGGTAGTATGTGTAGACCATGTATATTTAAGTGTGGCAATACCATAAAAGAATGAAATGGAGAGTGAAGATGGGGTGTTGAGGTGAGCAAAGGTGTGAAGCTTTCACGATTTGTAGAATTAAAGAAAAATCAATTATAAATAAAATAAGACGGTTATCTTTTTCGTCATGTGATGAATCAGGTAACCTTTTTTTTCGTTATTTTATTTATTGCGTGCGGCTTTTCTTGTCTTACGCTTTTTTCAAGAGATGATGTTGGAACCATTGGCAGCAATGACCGGCCAGAGAAAGTTTTTTCTTTTCTTTCATATTTAGAGTCAAAAATGTTATAATAACGGTAAATTTTGCGGGAAATAGAACGAATTTTCTTATATTTACAAATAATGGAAAGTCAAAATGGCTGAGAGCTTATTGCAGATAATTTTCTAACCGGAGGAACATGGTGGAATGAGAAGGACAGAAAAAGATATTTTAGGCACAAAAGAATTATCGGAGGAGACTCTTTATGGTATCAATACGGCCAGAGCCTTGGAGAATTTTGCACTGGGACAGAAAAAGATGAATAGAGAACTTGTCCGGGCGATTGTCATTGTAAAAAAAGCAGCAGCGGGCACTTATCTGAAATTGAAGATAGGAAATGAAGATGTGGAAAGTGCGATTATCAATGCCTGTGACCATATATTGAATCATGAATGTGACATCGAAGCCTGTTTCCCATTGCAGGCTCTGCAGGGCGGAGCGGGGACATCGGCCAATATGAATGTGAATGAAGTGCTGGCAAATCTGGCGCTTCTGGAGATGGGACGCAAACCGGGAGAATATGACGTAATCCATCCTTTGGATGATGTGAATCGCGGACAGTCTACCAACGATGTTTATCCAACGGCACTTAGGATTGCTGCGATCCGGCAGCTGAGGCTGCTGTCTGATGCATGTGCAAAACTGCAGACAGCTTTTCAGGAAAAGGAAAATCTGTGGCAGGATGTGGAAAAACTGGGACGCACGGAGCTGATGGATGCGGTTCCGGTAACGCTGGGTGAAGAGTTTGGGGCTTATGCCCAGGCACTGGCCAGAGACCGGTGGCGGCTGTATAAAGTAGAAGAGCGGCTGAGACAGGTCAACATCGGTGGGACGGCGGTGGGGCTTTCTACCAATGCGGACAGAAAGTATCGTTTTGGGGTAATTGAGGAATTGCGGCGTCTGACGGGTTATGGGCTGGCTGCGGCAGAATATCCGATGGATATTACACAGAATAATGATGTGTTTGTGGAGGTTTCGGGTTTGATTAAAGCATTGGCTGTGAATCTGATGAAGATTGCCAATGATCTGAGGCTGATGAATTCGGGACCGAATGGCGGTCTGGGAGAAGTCGTATTGCCGAAGGTACAGCAGGGCAGCACTATTATGCCGGGGAAAGTGAATCCGGTAATGGCAGAGATGACGATGCAGTGTGCTATTAAAGTCATTGCCAATGATACAGCTATTACGATGGCGGCGGCTCATGGAGAATTTGAACTTAATGCCTTTATGCCGCTGATCGCAGATAGTCTGCTGGAGAGTCTGGAGCTGATGACATCATCCGTTCAGCTATTCAGAGAAAAGTGTATCGAACCATTACAGGTGAACGAAAAGAATTGTCGGAAGTATCTGGAAGCTTCCAGTGCGTTTGCGGCTTCCTATGTACCGGCTCTCGGTTACGATCAGGTGAGCAGGATTATACGGGACTGCTCACCTGAAGAGGCTGTAAAAGAATTAAAGAAATGTCTGGAACAGAAGGAATAGGAATCAGAAGCAGGGGGGCGGGGGATCCAGAAGCTTTTTGATACGTTTCATTGTATAAGAGCCATACTTGAATTCGGAAAGATCGATATCCGGCAGATGGATATCGGTTTTTTCAAGTGCAATGCGTGCGGCATTGTATTGGGAAATGCTTTCGTTATAAACATAGCCGTATGGCAGGCAGGAGGTGTCATTATTTGCTTCAAAGGCATGGTTAAAGTCCATAAGTGGGGCATAACCCGTGATGCCGGTATCATCATAAAGGAAAAGCCAGTTGCCACAGTGTCGGTCTGTATTGCCTACTAAATAATCACAGAGATTCATGATGTAAAAATCTTGGTTGACAAGGGACTCCAGATTATAGTTATAGCTGTATTTTTCGGCAGAAATACTGCTGATTTCGGTGGATGTAAAACATTTGGAAGCCGATACAGGTACATTCTCATAGAAAGCCAGGATTTCTTTGGCATATTCCCTCCAAGATAAATAATGATAGAAAAATTATAACATGAAATATCGTCAGCGTGGAGTATTGAGATTTATTATTAATAATATTGTTATGCAAAATGGAAATATACAAAAAGATGGTGTTATAATGTAAGGGTTATGACAGCATTCATATATTTTTATGAGATCATGCTGAAAATTATGAGAATATTCAGGAGATGAAAAATGGAAAGAAGAAGAGGCATTCTTCTTGTTCTGACAGTTGTATTGATTTCATGGTTTGGCTCATTCTTAAATAAAGTGAGTTTTGACCCGAATTATTCGGCAATCGACGTGTTCAGCAGTGCTTCTGAGAAAGCAAAGAAACAGAAGTCGGCCAAACAGATTGAGGAACCATGGGATTATACATGGTTTGATGTTCAGTTGTCAGAAGAAGAGGGCTATAAAGAAGAAAAGATTGTTATAGGAGATACGGCTTATACGGTTATTTTCAACGAGAATAGATATATTGAAAAAAATTCAGGGAAAGAACTGTTTCTACTGAGTAATTCTCTGAGCAGCAGTTACCAGGAGGCGGTCAGTCACCTGGAAGCCTATTATTCGGCACAGGGATACCAGGTAAAGGTTGAATCATGTAGTGAAACAATAATGATATCTTATGCCCATGCGGGATGTTTTGATGTGTTCCTGCTCAGAGAGGAGGCGGTACAATGAGAAAATTTAACGGGATTCTGGCCCGGGTGGTTGTGGTACTGTTTCTGATTCATGCGATGATGGGATGCTTTATGCTGCAGGGACGCAGCTCAGTTTCATGTTTTCCGCTGACAATACTGCTCTTAGTTACCGTGATTGCCCATGCCATTCTGGGTGTGATTGCAACGATCAAATCGGTCAGAAGCGGCGGCATCAGCGGCAAGTGGTATTTGAAGCAGAATAAGGTATTCTGGATCAAAAGAGTATCCGGAGTTTCCATTTTACTGCTGTTGATTTTTCATATGAGCGTATATGTTACTTCTTCCAACGGAGTTTATTTTTTGAAGGAATTTACCTGGATGAGTCTGGTCTCACAGCTGCTTTTTGTACTGGCTATTTTTATTCATCTGTATGTCAGTCTTGAAGGAATGCTGATTGCCAGAGGAATTCTGGATCATAAGCAGCGTAAGAAGGACTGGCTGCTTGTACTCAGCGTTTTTATGCTGATGATCATCATAACGATCATTATGTACTTTGTGCAGTGGCAGATTTAAGCGGCGGAAATATGCTGAGATACAGATAGAAAAACATATATTTGAATGGTTGATGAAACTTACATAAAAAGGAGAAAAATGGGCGGACAAATTATTGTGATCGGTGCCGGGGCAGCCGGGCTTAGTGCTGCGCTGTCACTGGCGGACAAAAATATAAAAGTACTGCTTGTATCAGATCAGCCATCGGAACGGGCGCAGTCGGTGATGGCTGAGGGCGGTATGAATGCGGCTCTGATCAGTGAAGGATCAGAGGATTCTGTGCAGAAGCATGCGGAAGAAACGCTTCAGGCAGGAAGAAATCTTGCCGACAGGCAGGCGGTGGAGGGTATGACCCAGGCGGCACCTTTAATCGTAGAAAAACTTTATTCACAGGGCATGTCATGGACGCTTAATGAAGCAAAACAGCCCCAGCGGCGTGCATTTGGCGGACAAAAATATAAACGGACTGCTTTTGCGGCGGACAGTACCGGCAAGCAGTTGATGCATACTTTGACAGAACAGGTGCGGCGCTATGAAGCAGAAGGATGTATTAAAAGAAAAATCGGATGGCAGTTTCTGAAGCTTTTATATAGTCAGGAGAAAGCGGGGGCTGTCAGTGAATCAACAGAGGACGGTGCTGCAGAGCGCCGGGTTTGCGGATGTGTTTTATATGACGAATTGCGGGAGCAGTATGAGGCTGTTTATGGTGAAGGCGTGATCATTGCCAGCGGCGGTTTAAATGGATTATTCGGCAATGCAACAGGCTCTGTCAGAAATACCGGTTATGTGACAGCCAGTCTTTTTGCAGATGGTATTCCTCTTGCCAACGGCGAATTTATCCAGTATCATCCGACTACGGTCAGACTGCACGGCAAACAGATGCTGATCACAGAAGCGGCCAGAGGTGAAGGCGGAAGGCTCTTTGTAGAAAGAAACGGAAAACCGTATTACTTTATGGAAGAAAAATATCCGGAACTTGGCAATCTGATGCCGAGGGATGTGGTTTCACGGGAAGAATGGAAGCTGATGGCTGAGGGATATCAGATATGGCTGGATATACGCGGGTTGGATGCGGATATTTATAAAAACCGGCTCCGCGGCGTTGTTGACGCCTGTCAGACCTTTCTTGGACTGGATCCGACGAAGAAATCGATTCCGATCGCACCGGGCATCCACTATTTTATGGGCGGTATCCGGGTAGACAGGGAACATCGGACAGCGGTCAGAGGCTTATATGCAGCCGGGGAATGTGCCTGTCAGTATCACGGGGCGAACCGATTAGGCGGCAATTCCCTGCTGGGAGCACTGTACGGAGGACAGAAGGCAGCTGAATCAGCAGTATTCGATCTGACAATGGAAGAAGAGGCAGAAGATTATCGTCATGTACTGAATAGAACAGGTGAGGAATCATTATCCAATTCCGGCAAAGTATCGGAACAGAGGAATGTTCCTGGCGTGTTTAAATCAGAGAATGAAAATGCTGCAGATCGTATGAAGAAGCTTCAGAGTATTTTGAGAGAGAGTCTGGGTATTATCCGTGATGAAAAGGAGCTTCAGAGCGGACTTGAAGCAGTTCGGAAATTATCTGAATCTGTTAAGGAAAAGGATGAAGCGGATACTTTGATTCTTGAAAATAAACGGTTTAAAGACAGCTGTCTCCTTGGGGAGGCGATGCTTTTGAGTGCTCTGAACCGAAAGGAAAGCCGTGGGGCGCATCAGAGAAGTGATTATCCGGAGGAACTTCAGGCCTATCAGAAAACCACGCTGGCACGATATACGAAAGATGGTATTCAGATTTCTTTTGAAGCCATAGATGAGAGCAATGGAGGCAGTGAAGCATGGAGATAACAATAAGTGTAAAAAGACAGCATTCGGCCTCAGAAAAAGCATATATACAGACATTTCATTATAGCGGCAACGGCAAATTGACAGTGGCAGACTGGCTGACAGAAGTAAATCAGGCAGAGGCAAGTAATGATCCAATTGCCTGGGAATGCAGTTGCCTGGAGAAGAAATGCGGAGCCTGTGCAATGGTCATCAATGGACGGCCGATGCTGTCCTGCAGCTGTTTCCTGGAGAATGTCGGGAAAAATGGGAAGATAAGGATCGAACCTTTAAGTAAGTTCCCGATTGTCCGGGATCTGGTGACAGACAGAAAAGTTATGTTTGAAGCGCTGAAGAAAATGAAGATCTGGATGAATGAGAAATCCGGGACAGATTTTTCTTTTGATTATGAATTACAGTACCAGGCCAGCCAATGTCTGATGTGCGGCTGTTGCCTGGAAGTTTGTCCGAACTTTATGGCAGACAGGAATTTTGCCGGAGCGGCAGGAATGGTTCAGGCATATAAGACATTGGAGCAAAGCATGAGGGATGGTCATTATGATGAAATGGCTGACGCATATCGGACACACTTTTTTAAAGGGTGCGGTCAGTCATTTTCATGCAGGGATATATGTCCCGCAGGACTTCCGCTGGATGACATACAGGCCAGAGCCAATGCCTACGCCGTATGGAAGAAGTAACAGATAAGGCAGGAATCAGAATGCATACAATACAAATAATAACATTGGAGGAAGCACAGGAGCGGCTGCTGGCACATGTGCATCCCGTAATGCCGGAGAAAGTCGGGCTGCTTGAGAGCATTGACAGGATTCTGGCAGAGGATGTCTATGCCGCTATCAGCCAGCCGCCTTTTGAACGGTCTGCCATGGATGGCTATGCCGTACGGAGCAGTGATCTGAAGACGTCAGACCGCTGTCATCCGGTCTGCCTGAAGGTGATCGATCGTGTCTGTGCCGGCGAGGTGACAGACAAAAAGGTACAAGAAGGCGAAGCCATCCGGATCATGACCGGAGCGATGATACCGGAAGGGGCAGATTGTGTTGTCAAACAGGAAGATACGGATTACGGCGAAGAGGATGTGAAGATTTATCTGTCATTGGACAAACATATCAATTGCTGTCCGATAGGAGAAGATTTTCACAGAGGAGACTGCCTTGGACAGAAAGGTGAAAGAATAGATGCTTATATGATAGCTTCTATGGCTTCCGGCGGCATTGACAAAGTGTCAGTCTGGAGAAAAATACGGGCAGCGATCATTACAACAGGTGAAGAACTGATGATGCCTGGTCAGCCGCTGCTTCCTGGGAAAATCTATAATTCCAATCTGGCCTATCTGACGGGAAGACTCAAGCAGCTGGACTGTGATGTCACAGAAGGGTGTTTTGTCGGGGATGATACAGAAGCGATTGTTTCGGCAGTTAGGCGAAGTGCGGCACAGGCGGATGTGATCCTGACAACAGGCGGAGTGTCCGTTGGTGTCAAAGATCTGCTCCCGGAAGTTATAGAAAAACTGGGAGCAGACCTTCTTTTTCATGGTATTGATCTGAAGCCGGGAATGCCGACCATGGCATCCCTTTATAATGGAAAAACGATTATTTCATTATCAGGGAATCCATTCTCTGCATCTGCGATATTTGAGCTGTTGATGCAGCCGCTGATCCGAAAAATGACAGGCAGCAGTCATCCGGTGATGGTAAGAAAAGAAGCAGTTCTGGCTCATGATTATCCCGGAAACATTGGCAGCCGAAGAGTATTAAAAGCCTATGACGACGGCCATGCAGTGCATATCACCAAAGGACAGCATAACGCCCAGATGCGGCAGGGAATAGGAACCAACTGTCTCGTTGACATGCCGTCCGGCACCGGCCCGTTAAAAGCCGGGGATAAAGTCCATATCTGGAGATTATAAAAAAGATGGGGCTGTCGGGAAATAGACAGCCCCATCTTTTTAGGCGTTGAGGATGTTCATGAATTCTTCGCCGGTGATGGTCTCGCGTTCATAGAGGAAGTGAGCCAGTTCATCCAGTTTCGAACGATTTTCAATGAGAATCTGAATGGCTTTCTGATGCTGCTGTTTTACAAGTTCAACGACTTTGTGGTCGATCTCAGACTGAGTCTCAGCAGAACATGCAAGAGAAGCATCACCGCCGAGATACTGGTTTGTGACAGTCTCAAGAGCAACCATATCGAAATCCTCGTTCATACCGTAGCGGGTGATCATGGCACGGGCAAGGCGGGTTGCCTGCTCGATATCATTGGAAGCACCGGTTGTAACGGAGCCGAAGATGACTTCCTCAGCGGCACGGCCGCCTGTGAAAGTGGCAATCTTGTTCTCGATTTCTTCTTTGCTCATCAGATAATGATTGCCTTCATCCACCTGCATAGTGTAACCAAGGGCGCCGGAAGTTCTTGGGATAATAGTAATCTTCTGAACAGGTGCGGAATCGGTCTGCTTGGCAGCAACGAGCGCATGTCCGATCTCATGATAGGAAACAATCAGCTTCTCCTTATTCGTGAGAATAGCATTCTTCTTCTGATATCCGGCAATGACAGTTTCAATACTTTCTTCAAGATCCGCCTGAGTTGCAAAACGTCTGTTGTCACGGACGGCACGAAGTGCGGCTTCATTGACAATGTTCGCAAGCTCGGCACCGGAAGCACCGGAAGCCATGCGGGCAATCTTGTTGAAATCAATATCATCTGAAAGACGGATTTTCTTGGCATGAACCTTCAGAATCTCTTCACGGCCCTTTAAATCCGGCAGTTCGACAGGTACACGTCTGTCAAAACGTCCCGGACGGGTCAGGGCAGGGTCCAGGGATTCAGGTCTGTTAGTAGCAGCCAGAATAATAACACCGGTATTCCCTTCAAAACCATCCATCTCGGTCAACAGCTGATTCAGAGTCTGTTCACGTTCGTCGTTGCCGCCGATCTGGCCATCACGTTTCTTGCCGATGGCATCAATTTCATCGATGAAAACGATACAAGGCGCTTTCTCTTTGGCCTGTTTGAAAAGGTCGCGGACCTTGGAAGCACCCATGCCGACGAACATTTCAACAAATTCTGAACCGGACATGGAGAAAAATGGTACATTGGATTCGCCGGCAACAGCCTTGGCAAGCATTGTCTTACCTGTTCCGGGAGGGCCTACAAGGAGAATACCCTTCGGCATGGAAGCACCGATCTCTTTGTATTTGTTCGGGTTGTGGAGATAATCAACGATTTCAGTCAGATTCTCCTTTGCTTCATCTTCACCGGCAACATCGGAGAATTTAATGCCTTCGGTAGACTTTACGTAGATCTTGGCATTGCTCTTGCCCATACCAAACATCATAGAGTCCTTGCCGCCGCCCATCTTGTTCATGAGCTTCTTGGACATATACTGGCCAAGGGCAAAGAAAATAACCAATGGAAGAATCCATGTGAGCAGGAAACTTACCAGCGGTGACATCTGTTCAATGATCTCACTGGAGAATTCTGCACCGGATTCGTAGAGTCGTTCTGTACGGTTCGGATCATCCATCAGACCTGTCTTGTAAATCTGGGATGCATCCTTGTTGGTGAAAACAATCTGGTTGCTTTCAATCTCAACCTTACCGATCTCCTTCTTCTCTGTCATGCTAATAAAAGTGCCATAGTCAACTTCCTTGACACTGTGCTGTTGGATCATTGGCACGATCAATGTATTAAGAAGGATGAGGATAAGCAGAACGATTGTATAATAGTAAAACCAGTTCTTTTTTGGGGTTTTGACTTCATTCATAATATTCGGCCTCCTTATAATGTATGTTTCTGATAATTTTAAATTATAGCATTCTTTGCAAAAATATACCATGCACAATCTCTTATAAATCTGTTTAATAATTAAAAATATGAAGAACTGAAGATAATATTTTTATTAAATCTTTGGTTGACGGGAGAAACAATACCATGCATACTAGTGGTAAGGGTTGTAGAAAATAATGGGGGAATGATATGCGATTAATGTTATCTTATCTCAAGCGCTATAAGGGGCTTGTTTTTTTAAACTTTATTTCGGTTTTCGGATTTGCTCTGACAGAGTTGGGCATTCCGACAATTATTTCCAAGATGGTGGATGGCGGTGTGGCCAGCGGGGACAGAGAATATCTCATGAAAATGGGCGGATTGATCGCCGTTATCTCAATTGTAGGTATTCTCGGTACTGTAGTGCTTGGTTATTGCGGTGCCAGAATATCCACGGCGGTGACTTGTGATATAAGAAATGATCTGTTTGAGAAGGTTCAGAGTTTTTCTCATCGGGAGATGAATCAGCTGGGGGTGTCTTCGCTGATTACAAGGACAAGCAATGATGCACTGCAGATCATGAACTTTATGAACATTATTCTGAGAACAGCCATGCTGACGCCGGTGATGATCGTTATCAGCTTTACATTGATCATTATGTCATCCGTACGTTTATCTCTGGTTATTGCAGCGACGGTACCTTTTATTATTCTCGGCGTTATGCTTGTGGCAAAAATTTCAGGGCCCATCAGTGAACGTCAGCAGACCGCACTGGATGGGCTGAACCGTATTTTCAGGGAGAATCTCACCGGTATCAGGGTCATCCGTTCTTTTAACAATGATGCCCGTGAAACGGAGCGTTTTGGTGAACAGAACCAGGAATTCACCAATCAGTCCAGGAAGTTATTTACACTGATGAGTTCTACGGAGCCGTTATTTTTTCTGTTAATGAATATTGCGGCAATTTCCATCTATTTTATTGCAAGCCAGATGATCAATCAGAGTACGCTGCAGGTGGGACAGCTGATGGCGTTTATGGAATATCTTTTTCATGCCATGTTTTCTGTTATGCTGTTCTGCCTCGTATTTATGATGTATCCCCGTGCCAATATTTCTGCCAAACGTATCGAAGTGGTGATGAATATGACACCGGATATTCAGGATGAGATTTCTGAGGAAAAGACGGTTTCTGATATCGGAGAGCATATAGAAGAAGTTGTGTTTGATCACGTGGATTTCTGCTATCCGGATGGTGAAGAAGCTGTCCTGAAAGATATTTCGTTTACGGCAAAAGCAGGGGAAACGCTGGCGATCATCGGCAGTACCGGATCCGGCAAGAGTACGTTGATACAGCTGATCCCGAGATTTTATGATGTGACCGGCGGTCGTGTGCTGATCAATGGTGTGGATGTCAAGCAGATGAATAGTCATGAACTGCGTGAACATATTGGTTTTGTTGCACAAAAAGCCAATCTGTTCAGCGGAACTATTGAAGAAAATATTCGTTTCGGACGGGAAGATGCGACAGATGAAGAAGTGCGGCACGCAGCGGAAATTGCCCAGGCCATGGATTTTATCATGGATAAACCAAATGGTTTTCAGGAAAAAATTGTTGAGGGAGCGGGCAACCTGTCCGGCGGGCAGAAACAGCGTCTGTCCATTACCAGAGCACTTGTGAGAAAGCCGGATATTTATATCTATGACGATTCTTTTTCGGCGCTGGATATGAAGACGGATGCGTTGCTCCGTCAGGCATTAAAGAGTGAAGTGAAAAATGCTGTGGTCATCATTGTGGCACAGCGTGTATCTACGATCATGGATGCTGATCAGATTCTTGTGCTGGATGAAGGCCGGCTGGCGGCCATGGGACGTCATAAGGAATTATTAAAAGAATGTCCGTTATATTATGAAATTGCAGCATCCCAGCTGAGTGAGGAGGAACTGCAGAATGTCCGTTAATCAAACTGAAAATAAACGAAAAGGTATTCATCAGATTGGTTACTGTCTGAAATATCTGATGACATTTTTGAGCCCGTATAAGGGCGGTCTGATCCTTGGCCTTCTGATGGTTGTTGTGGCCAATATTACCTTTGCGGTGATGCCATTGGTGGAGGGGCAGATGACAACACAGCTTTTCAGTGACGGTGAAGCAATCCTGAAGGGTGTGGAGGGTGCGCATGTTCATTTTGATGTTATTTTCGGCATTATGGGAACTCTGGTGATGATTTATATTATCAAAACAGTCTCACAGCTGATCACGGCAGTCTTCCTGACGAAGGTACTGCAGCAGGCAATGTGTGATATCAGAAACACTTTGCAGAAGAAGATCCAGCGTCTGCCGGTGCGATATTTTGATAATCATGCCTTTGGCGACGTGCTCAGTTGTGTCACCAATGATGTAGATACCCTGAGCAATGCACTGCAGGAGACACTGCAGAGAGTACTGGCGGCGATCCTGACATTTATCTTTGTTATTGGCATGATGTTCTATATCAATATAGTGCTGGCATGTATTGCCCTGCTGATCATTCCTTTGTCATTGATTGTGACGCGGTTTTTTGTAACACGTTCACAGAAATTGTTTGATACACAGCAGCAGACATTGGGGGAACTCAACGGTACCATCACAGAGATGTACGGAGGCTTCAATGAAATTATTTTGTATAACAGACAGCAGACAGCGGTAGATAAATTTCACGATGTCAATGGGAGAATGAGAAATGCTTCTTTCAAAGCACAGTTTGCATCATCTCTGATCTCACCGTGTATTTCGCTGATCACATACCTGATCATCGGTTCTGTAGCAGTAACGGGCTGCCTGTTTGTTATGAACGGCACATTGCTCCTTGGCAATCTGCAGGCATTTATCCGTTATATCTGGCAGATCAATGATCCGCTTTCACAGATTTCCCAGCTGTCTTCACAAGTACAGTCAGCATTTGCGGCCATGGGAAGAATCTTTACACTGCTGGATGAGGAGGAAGAAGCTCAGGAAGGAACTGTTTCAATTCAACCGGAAGAGATAAGGGGAGAAGTGACATTTGACCATGTTGTCTTCGGATATGATGATGAAACACTGATGCGGGATGTGAATTTTGAGGCGAAGACCGGACAGATGGTGGCTATTGTAGGACCGACAGGTGCCGGCAAGACGACATTGATGAATCTCCTGCTGCGTTTTTATGATGTGAAGGGCGGAGCCATCAGGATAGACGGTATTGATATCCGGGATATGGACAGGGAAGAATTAAGACAGCTGTTTTCACTGGTTCTTCAAGACACATGGCTATTTAAAGGAAGCATTTATGACAATATTCATTACGGAAGGCTGGATGCCAGAAGGGATGAGGTCATTTCGGCAGCCAAGATGGCGAATGTGCACCATTTTATCAAAACACTGACAGGCGGCTACAATTTTGAAGTCAATGAAGAAAGTACGAATATTTCCCAGGGGGAAAAGCAGCTTTTGACCATTGCGAGGGCGATCTTAAAGGATCCGCGGATTATTATTCTGGATGAAGCGACCTCTTCCGTGGATACCCGTCTTGAAAAAATGCTGCAGGAAGCCATGCACAGAGTGATGGATGGCCGAACTTCTTTTGTTATTGCACATCGTTTGTCCACTGTGAGAAATGCAGATTTGATCCTTGTGGTTGATCACGGGGATATTGTAGAGCAGGGAACTCATGAGGAACTTCTGGCCAAGAAAGGTGTCTATGAAAAGTTATATCACAGTGGGACATCTCTTGCGAATCAGTAGTCAGTGTGCTAAGATAATAGAATGAATTTGATAAGCAAGTCTTGAATGATTATGGAGGGAAATATTTTGCGGGGAAGACCAACAGGAAGAAAGGCGCATATTCCGGGATTAATTATTACGATTGTATTATTATTCATTGCCGTGGAATTTATCGGATTGCTGGTGGTGACAAAGCTGGTGCCTGTTTATCTGATTTTTGCGGTGGGAATCGCAATTTTGACTTGTGTTTTGCTTATATGTCTTCTGACAGGTGATTTTCGGAAGAAGGTGCGCTTTGTCATAGGTATTGTGTTGGGAAGTTTATTCATTGTTTTGCTGGTTGTAGGGAACCTGTTTGTATTGCATACGTATAATACCCTGACCAGGATATCCGGGGTGAATACGAAGACATCACAGATCGGTATTTATGTTTTGAAAAATGATGCAGCGCAGACAATTGAAGATGCGAAAGATTATACATTTGGTACATTGAGCAGTCTGGATAAGAAGAACACGCAGGAAGCTGTGAAGCAGATTCAAACGTTGCTTGGACAGCCTGTTAAGCAGCAGTCCGCGGATGGTGTGACAAAGCTTGTGGACAGTCTGATGGATGGCAGCTGTGGCGTAATTATCCTGAATCATGCTTATCTTCCGATCTTGTCGGAAATGGAAGGCTATACGGATATTGAGAATAAGATCCGGGAGCTGGATATTCTGGATGTCAATACGGTCATTGAGGAGCAGACGAAGGATACGAATGTTTCACAGAAGCAGGATGCAAAGAATATCATATGTCTGTATATCAGTGGTATCGATACAAGGGGCGGTGAGATCATCAACACGCGAAGTGATGTGAATATCATTGCAACGATCAATACAGATACAAAACAGATGCTGCTTGTGTCAACACCGAGAGATTATTTTGTCCCGCTGTCAATTTCCAATGGTGTACCGGATAAACTGACCCATGCAGGTATTTATGGTATTGATGTGTCTATGGATACCCTTGGAATGCTCTATGATATTTCACTGGACAAGTATTTCAGAGTCAATTTTGCAGGTTTTATCAAGATTATTGATGCACTGGGCGGTATAGATATTGATTCAGATGCTGCATTTACAGCGAGTACGGATCAGGAGTATTCCTTTACAAAGGGTATGAATCATATGAATGGTGCGGCAGCATTGGCATATTCCCGTGAACGTTATGCTTTTCAGGAGGGTGACCGTGCAAGAGGCCGGCATCAGATGCAGGTGATCAGTGCGGTGATTCAGAAGGCGATGTCATCGGAAATGCTGAGTCATTATACAGAAGTTCTGAATGGTATCGAAGGCTGTTTTGACACGAATTTCTCCTATGACAGAATAGCAGAGCTGGTACGCCAACAGCTGGAGGATGGCGACAGCTGGAATATTGTCAGCTATAGTGTGGATGGTACCGGCGATACAAGGCAGCCGTATTCTATGAGTGCCAATGCGTATGTTATGATACCGGATCAGACAACCGTTGATGAGGCAAAAGCACTGATGCAGCAGGTTGTGGATGGAGAGGTTATAGACCTCAATAAATAAAGTGACATGATGGAGTGAACGGCATGAATTATATAGTTGTAGATTTTGAGTGGAATCAGACCTCTTATGGAAAGGGGTCTGAGAACCGTAAGATTCCCTTTGAAATCATTGAGATCGGAGCAGTGAAGCTTAATGAAAAACGGAAGGAAGTTGATCGGTTCAGCCGGACGATCCGGCCAAAAGTATACAAGAAATTGCATTATATTACAAAAGAGCTGACAGGCATTACCCAGGAAGAGCTGAATGTCAGTGATCCGTTTACGTATGTACTGGTGGATTTTATGCTCTGGTGTGGAAAGGATTACACCTTTTGCACATGGGGCAATATGGATCTTGTGGAATTACAGAGGAATATGAAGTACTATGGTCTGCTGGATCTTCTCAAAGGCCCTGTAAAGTACTACAATGTTCAGAAATTGTTCAGAGAACTCTGTGCACATGATACGGCTGCAGCATCTTTAGAAACGGCGGTGGATTATTTTGAGCTGCCGAAGTCAGAGGATTTTCATCGTGCAGTAAATGATGCAGCCTATACAGCGGAGATTTTTCGAAGGGTTGACCGTGAAGCAGCGAAGAAGCTCTATTCGATTGATTATTATCAGAATCCTCAGACAAAGAAAGAAGAGATTCATCTCAGATATGATTCTTATTATAAATACATTTCCAGGGTTTTTGATACCCGGGAAGAGGCTATGGCAGATAAAGAAGTCCGTTCCACAAGATGCTATAAATGCGGACGGGCGGCCAGAAAGAGGATGCACTGGTTTTCTGCAAAGGCAAAAGCATATTATTGTCTGGCAGATTGCCCGGAGCATGGGTACATACGGGGCAAGATCCGTATCAAGAAGGATGATGAACAGCGTATATATGTCGTTAAAACACTGCGGCTGATAGATGATGAAAAAGCGGATCAGCTCAGGCAGATGAAAGCAGATGTTCTTCAAAAAAGACGTGAACGCAGACAGAAAGGCTGTCAATGTCACTGAATATGTTCAGTGGCATTGACAGCCTTTTCGATTTGATAAAGGTCAGTGTGTCTGATTAAAATCTCTGAGTGTATCGTGCATCTGTTCAAGCAGTGTATCCACACGACCATAGTACGGAAGCGACTGGCGTTTGCCGGTCAGCTTCCGGCGGATCTGCTTTAATTCATGGATAATGGCATCGATATCCTCCACACCTTTCTTGTCTGTCAGCAGATATTCCATGGCTTTCTGATTGCCGTCATCTGTAATCTTGTCATAGATAACCCGGATATTCGGCTTCTCGCCGATATAACGGAAAGTAATATTTGGGGATGCGTGATTCAGTAAATTCTGAATATACTGAATATCACCGGTTTCCTTGTAATAGCGCCACGCAAAAGTCTTGCGCATAGTCTGTGTGCCGATGGATTTCAGACCGATTCTGTTGCCGGTCTGCTTGAAAATGCGATAAGCCTGTTCACGGGACAGCGGTTTATGCGTGCTGGCATATCCGGTAATCAGGTATTCGTCATCATCTCTGCCATCAATAAAGTCGGAAATTACAGCCTGAAGCTCTTCTTTCAAAGGAAAAGACTGTTCAATTTGTCGTGTTCCGATTACAGCGATCAGTTTGTCCTTGTCACGTACATCTTTTACTCTAAATTGCAAGATATCCTGAAGCTGCAACCCTGTTCCGATTCCGATCTCAAATAAAATGTAATATTTATCGTCAACAGATCTTAATGCGTCTCTAAATTTTTGGAGTGTTTCGTCATCTTTAATCGGAGCGACCCAGTTCATATATTCACCTCGTGTATAACGTATCATCATAGTGAAGAGGTAGACTATTCACTACATTTATCAATCCCATTATAACACGGTTACATTTTAAATCAAGTAATTTATCAAAGTTCAGCTATATTCGACAATGATATTAATGATTTTTGTTATATTTTTTAATGCGTTCATCACGAAGACGTTCATAATTTCGACGATGTTTTCTGCGTTTTAAGACATGATACAGCCAGATCATGAAGAGTGACAGCAAAATAACGGTGCAGATGACGCATAACAGGGCTATAAATATATGCTCCAGTGCGAAATTGACCATTTTGTGAAGATATATCGACAGCGGGGATCCGTTGGAATAATCGTCAGCTGCCGGAAGCATTTCAGAGTCACTTTCTGTTTCAGTAAGTTCTGCAAATGCAGGCAGATTCTCTGTTTCTCCGGGGTGGCTGAAGGTGGAGGATTCAGTTTCGGCAGTTGTTTCTGCAGCGGCCATTTTGGTTACCAAACGGTCGTAGTTGTCGAAGCAGTAGTCCATGGCACTGATGGTATCGGGATAGATATGACCGTCAGAATTCTCCATAACGACGCTTACAAGGGTGTGATCATTCTTTTCGGCATAAGTAACAAGGGTATTTTTGGCTTCCGATGTATAGCCTGTTTTGCCGCCGATGCAGGCATCATAATGGTATTTGGTATCCATCAGCATCTGATGCTTGTGATAGAGTGTAAAGCCTTCCGGTCGGAGATTGGTAGATTTGACAGTGTATTCCTTACATCCGGTGATTTCGCGAAATGTGGGATTCTGAATCGCCTCCTTTGCAATAAGTGCCATATCATGGGCACTGGTATAATGCTCCGGGTCGTGGAGTCCGTTTGGGTTGACGAAATGTGTGTTGGTGCAGCCAAGCTGTTTGGCCCGTTCATTCATCAGATCGCAGAAAGCACTGACAGAACCGCTGAGATACTTGGCAGCTCCGTTGCAGACTTCATTGGCTGAAGACATGAGAATCGCATGAAGGGCATCGTTGACAGTAAGCTCTTCGCCGTTGAGCATGCCGATATTCATGTCATTATAATAATTCAGACCGTTCCAACAATCTTGGGAGAATGTGATGGTATCGTCAAGATCAGCGTTCTCAATAAGTAGAAGACCGGTCATTACTTTCGTGATGCTGGCAGGATAATGCCGGTCATCCATGTTTTTGAAATAAAGAATTTCGCCGGTATCAACGTCCATAACGCAGGCTGCACTGGAGTATAAAATGATATCTTCCGTTGAGACCTTGTCTGTCGGCAGGATAACGGGACCTGACGGAGCTTCGGTCTCTGTTTCAGATGCGTCCGTTTTTTCTTCTGAAGAGGCTGCTTTTGTTTCGTCGGCATAGGCTGTCAGGGGGGAAAGCATACAGCCGGAGAAAAAAAGGAGCATTATAAATAAAGTACAAATTAATTTTTTCATGCAAAAAATCTCCTGAATACAGTATAGTCCGCAATTATAGTATAAGATTTCAGCCCAAAAGTCAAATTGTATCTTTTGCCAGGTTTCGCATGGCTTTAATCTAAGTGAAAGATGAAAAGCTGATTATTGAATAAATATGCGACATGTGTTAAACTTTATTCCATACGAGCCGTTTGAAATTTAGAAATAATCGGATAATTGACGGAGAATAAGCAGAATCGGATAAAAGTGCGGAAGAAAGGATGAAGGACAGGATGTTAAGTAAAGAAATGCGCGAGAAACTGATGGGTGAAATCGGACGTAATGATAAGTTTATCGAATTGATAGGTATCAGAATTGTGGAGTTAGATGAAGGATATTGTAAAGGTGAACTGGAAGTCACTGATCAGCATATGAATCCACTGGGAACTGTTCATGGCGGATGCCTGTACACGCTGGCGGATACGGTGGCTGGTTTTGCAGCAGCCTCCTGCGGATTTGAAGGACCGACGCTTTCCGGAAATATGTATTTTCTCAGACCGACAATGGGCGTGAAGAAACTGACATGTGAGAGCCGTGTTGTGAAGAACGGCAAGCGTATCCGTGTTGTGGAAGCAACGATTTACGGCGATAATGGGCAGGAAATTTCAAGAAGTCTTCTGGAATATATGGATATGCAGCGTGAAATGGTTATTAAAAAAGAAGATTAATTCAGATCGGATCAATTAAAAATTTCTATGAATGAGATAAATATTTAACGGGGCCGCGTTTATTTACACTCCTGTGTGAATGTGATAAAATGTATTACATTCAACAGGAGTCGTGTATCCTCAGGGGAGAGTACAGTGCAGGAGAGCAGACTGCGTGATATCAGATGGAGGATATGATATGTAAGAGAAAGGTAACTGTGAAGGGACTGAACAGTTACAGAAAACAGAGTGTATGGAGGTAGTGCTATGTTAACTGGAGCACAGGTAATGGTTAAATGTCTGGAAGCCGAGGGCATCAAGGCTGTGTTCGGCTATCCTGGCGTTGCGATCTGTCCGTTTTACGACAGTTTATATGATTCAGGTATCAGGAATATTTTGGTTCGCCATGAACAGAACGGCGGACATATGGCCAGCGGATATGCCCGGGTGACGAGGAAACCGGCAGTCTGTGTGGCAACTTCGGGACCGGGGGCAACGAATCTGATCACAGCATTGGCAACGGCTTATGCGGACAGCATTCCGCTGATTGCGATCACAGGACAGGTTTCAAGTGAACTCCTTGGCAAGGATGTTTTTCAGGAGGCAGATATTATTGGTTCGGCAGAACCCTTTGTTAAATACAGTTATCTCGTCAGAGATGCCAGAGAGATTCCACGTATTTTCAAGGAAGCTTTCCACATTGCATCTACGGGACGCCGCGGTCCGGTGCTGATTGATGTGCCGCTGGATGTTCAGCAGAAACAGATTGATTATGTGCCGGTAAATGAAGTCAGCATTCGTGGCTATAAACCGACAGTGAAAGGCAATAATCTTCAGATTCGCAAGGTTGTGGACGTACTGGCACATGCACATAAACCGCTGATCTGCGTGGGCGGCGGTACGATTCTTGGCAATGGCGAACAGGTTGTCCGTGAATTCGCCAATAAATTCCATATTCCGGTCGTATCAACGATGATGGGTATCGGTGTTATGCCGAATGATGATGATTTATATATGGGTATGTTGGGTACAAACGGCAAGCCACATGCCAACTATGCTGTCCATGAGTGTGATGTGCTTGTGCTTGTCGGTGCAAGAGTGGCAGACCGTGCGGTTGTCAAACCTTACAAGCTTGAGAGAAGAAATACAACCATCGTTCATATTGACGTGGATCCGGCTGAGATCGGCAAGAATCTCGGAACAACGGTTCCGCTGGTAGGCGATGTGCATGTGATCTTTGAGAATCTGCTTCAGTATGAGATTCCGGGAGATTACACAGCATGGAATGAAGAACTGGCAGAGAAGAAAGCAGCTTATGTGGACAGACGTCATTTTAATCCGGATTTTGTGAATCCATGCCGTTTTGTTCAGACACTGAGCGGCAAGATGAATGATGATGCCATTTATGTAGCGGATGTTGGTCAGAATCAGCTCTGGTCTGCAGATAATTATGTGATGAAGCACGGCCGTTTCCTGACAACAGGCGGATTCGGTACAATGGGTTATTCCATTCCTGCAGCTATCGGTGTCCGCGCGGCATTGCCGGATACACAGATTGTCGCTGTCTGTGGTGATGGTTCCTTCCAGATGTCTCTGATGGAACTGGCTACCATGCGTCAGTGGGATCTGCCAATCAAGTTTGTTATTATGAGGAATGGCTATCTTGGTCTGGTACGTGAATATCAGCATCATACCTATCATGACCGTTACAGCGGTGTTTCATTGGACGGCAGTCCTGATTTTGAGAAAATCGCAGAGGCTTACGGACTGGATTATTTCCATCTTGAACATAATGACGAGATGGAACAGAGAATTGATGAATTCCTTGCATGCGACCATGCAGCCATGATGGTTTGTGAGGTTTACAGTTTTGATTTGGTAAAGGAGTAACAGGCGGATGAAAGGAATATTTTCGGTATTAGTAGAGAATAAAGCCGGTGTATTGAGCAAGACCGCCGGATTATTTGCCAGAAGAGGTTTTAACATCGACAGCCTTGCCGTAGGTGAGACGGATGACAGAGATATATCCAGTATGACCATCATCTCCACAGGTGATGAGCGTATCATGGAGCAGATTGAGAAACAGCTGAACAAGAAGATTGACGTTATCAAGGTTCGCCGTTTTGCAGAGAACAAGTGTGTAACAAGAGAACTTTTGATGCTGAAGGTGACTTATACGAATGTGACAAGATCGGATATTATGGAGATCTGCAATATTACAGGTGCTCATATCGCAGATCTTTCACCGAAGTCCATGGTCATTGAACTGACCGCCAAGACATCCAAGATTGATCGTTTTATCAAGCTGATGCAGCCATTTGGCATTATTGAGATGGCACGTACAGGCGCACTGGCTGTACAGAGAGATTCCAACGAATAGGCAGGTTTTTTATGAGACTTAGAAATGTAAGAGGTTCAAGAGAGACAATTGCAGCGGATGAATGCGTGCTGCATGACCCGGAAGATCAGAAGGCACAGAAGGGCCACTGGCATGAGCTTTTCGGCAACGACCATCCGATCCACATCGAAGTCGGCATGGGTAAAGGTCAGTTTATCATGACACTGGCACAGCAGAACCCGGATATCAATTATATCGGTATAGAGAAATATTCAAGTGTCCTTGTACGTGCACTGGAGAAGTACCATACATATGACGCAGACAATATTTTCTTCCTTCGTATGGATGCGGAAGATATCGTGGATGTGTTCGACCAGAATGAAGTAGACAGAATCTATCTGAACTTCTCTGATCCATGGCCGAAGGACCGTCATGCCAAGCGCCGTCTGACATCCAAGGAATATTGGGCAAGGTATAACCAGATCCTCTGCCCGGAGGGACGTGTGATCTTCAAGACAGACAATCGCCCATTATTTGATTTTTCACTGGATCAGGTGGAAGTGGCCGGCTGGCAGCTGGACAACTATACGTTTGACCTGCATCACAGTGAATATGCGGAAGGCAACGTTATGACCGAATATGAGGAGCGTTTTACAGCCAAGGGCAATCCAATTTGTCGTCTGGTGGCACACAGAGATCCGCAAAAAAATGGATAGAGCGCAGAAAACAGACCTTAGACGGATTTGTGAAACATTCAGGATTTTTCGAAAACATATAAAATTCCCCTCTTCACAGCAGGCACGTTCGCACTGCCTAACACTGTCAGCGGTACATAAGATGCCAAAGGACGGCATCTAAGTACCGGACGTGTTAGGAGCACCTGCTGTGAAGAGGGGAATTTCTATATGTTTACCCGAGAATTGAGTGTTTCACAAATCCTGTTTCATGAAGTTTTTGACTGTACGCTTTGGATTTGAAGCGCCAGGTTGCTGGATAATGTTTAGAAGAAGACAATGTTTCGAAAACGATATTTCAGATTGCGGCATAAGATGGTAATAGGAAATTTGAATTCCGGAGGTGTATGCATGGCTTCTTTTAAGCGAAGGATGTCGGGTAAGGCGGTACTGTTTGCTTATGATCATAAACAGATTTCTAAGCGGGGACAGCGGTTGGGTGATTCTTACAGGGAAGTTAAGAGGATAATTGAGAATATCGGAAAAGATAAGACAAGGTGAAAAGCGTTGTTAGGTGAAGAGCCGTCTTTTGGTATTGCTCTGTATAAGATACAGAGAAGATGCTAGAAGGCGGCTCTTCTTGCATTCTCTTGAATGCTGAGAAAATGATGCAAAAATAAAATCTAAAAAACGAAGAAAAAACTATTGACATTCCAAAAAAACGAAGAAGTTTGCCTATGACAGCAGGCGGCAGCATCCTGGCAGAGAAGAAGAACGGGAAATGGCAGCAGTATCTGTATGACGGCAGCGGCCAGCTGATGGCCATTCGTTATAAAGGTGCGGACTACTATTATATTCGTGATGGTCTGATGTGTATCACAGGACTGGTTGACGCCAATGGCGGGGCTGTAGTAAACTACAGGTATGACA
>ERZ773239.989-NODE-989-length-24734-cov-5.944163_pt1 | contig 24734 bp, 23 predicted proteins | sample MGYA00580521_ERZ773239 | MGnify/ENA primary metagenome ERZ773239 (study PRJEB29015, sample SAMEA2737801) | human gut metagenome | biome: human gut; feature: human-associated habitat; material: faeces | place: China | collected 2012 ... | reverse complement strand
TTCAATATAATACATGAAGAAACTACTCACCCAAGGGCAGCTCTCTGTTCTTATCGTCTTTGCAGTTCTGATTATCGACCAGATAATAAAGATATTGGTAAAGACCAATATGTACTGGCATGAGAGTATCCGCATAACAGATTGGTTTTATATCTATTTTACAGAAAATAACGGCATGGCTTTCGGTATGGAAATATTCGGAAAGTTATTCCTTACTACCTTCCGTATTGTAGCTGTGGGATTGATTATCTGGTATCTGGCAAAAATAGTGAAACAGAATTATAAGACTGGTTATATTGTATGTATCTCTTTAATTTTGGCAGGGGCTATCGGTAATATTATAGACAGTGTGTTCTATGGCGTTGTTTTTAATGAAAGTACTCATAGTACCATCGCTTCTTTTGTTCCGGTAGGTGAAGGGTATTCGGAATGGTTGCATGGTAAGGTGGTGGATATGTTCTATTTTCCCATTATTGAAACCAACTGGCCCGAATGGATACCGGGAATAGGAGGGGAACATTTCATATTTTTCAGTCCGATATTTAATTTTGCCGATGCTGCCATCAGTTGCGGTATTGTGGCGTTGTTGTTATTTTACGGTAAGTATCTGAATAAGAATATTCACCCGTCAGCAGAAGAAATTAAAGGATAAATGATGCGTCGCAGGAATATTACTTGGGTGTGGCTGCTGGGTGCGGCTTTTATGGTGGGGTGTGGCAAGCAAGTGCCTGAAGATATTATCCAGCCGGACAGGATGGAGAATATCTTGTACGATTATCATTTAAGTATCTCCATGGGCAATAATCTGAGTTATTCTGATAATTATCAAAAGGAGGCGTATAAGAATTATGTCTTCGAGAAGTATCATATTACTGAAGCTGATTTCGATTCGTCCATGGTGTGGTACACACGTCACACGGAGGAACTTGCCGGTCTTTATAAAAAGGTGGGGGAACGCTTCCGCAGTGAGAAAAAACGCATGCAGGAGTTGCTGGCGTTGCGTGAGGATAAACCGGCTGCATCGTTGCCGGGAGATACTGTGGATGTATGGTATGACCGTAAACTTTATTGGCTGACAGATGTTCCGTTGGCGAATAAGGTGACTTTTGAGATTCCCGCCGATAGTAATTTCAAAGCAAAGGATGCTTTCCTGTGGTCGGCTGATTATATATTCCTTTCGGAAGGGGAACGGAGAGCCACTATGGGGTTCAATATTTTGTTTGATAATGATTCTGTGGTGGGGCGTGTGAAGGATATCACGTGTTCCGGTGTGCAGACTTTGTATATAAAGCCTGATTCTGCTTTTGCCATCAAGAGTGTGAGCGGATTTATTTACTATATGGATAGTGATTCGTCAACGAATAAGCCGGGACTGATTATCAATAATATTGCTTTGACCCGTTATCATGAACCGGTAGATACAATGACAGTTGCCGGAAAAGATAGTTTGGCTGTGGAACAGCGTGTTGGAACTGATTCGGTGGTAACAGAGAAGAAAGCAGATTCGATTCAATCGGTGGATATCAGGAAAAATGTTCCCGCCCGTATGAATCCACGTGAAATGAAGGAGAATAATGCGGCAGATCATTCTCACTCAGATCGTCCTCAGAGAATCAAGCGCAGAAATTAATTATCTTTTGTGGGTATGAGACGTTTTGCTTGTCATTATCTTTATGTTTCGGCGGATGGCTGTTATTCTAAATATGTAGTGGAGTTGGAAGACAGCGGTAGAGTGCGTGCATATTTCCCATTGAAGGAGGAGCTTAGTGCGACACAATGGATAGGCGGAGTGATTATTATTTCTCCGATGTATGGGCTGGAGATTTGTTCCGGAGAGAAGTTTGCTGATTTCCTGCACCGTGCCATGCTGGAAACAGGATGTGAACAGCCTGTATATGCATGGCATATAGCTGATTTTGATTTGCCGGGAAAGGAGTTTACAACGGGAAGCAGACTGGTACGTTTATAATATATGCTTAGGGTAGCGTTATAGTATTTCCCATTCAGAAATTGTTACATATACCGATGGAAATATGAATTTTAAGGCAATAAACGTCTTCTGAACTCCGAGCAAACCACTGCTGTGGCAATTGCCACATTCAACGATTCGGAGGTTTCCCGTTCTTGAGGATAATTGGGAATATATAACTTCTTGTTTATCAGTCTCTACTTCAGGGCTTACTCCTTTTCCTTCATTTCCCATGACAATCAATCCATGGGCCGACAGGGATTCTGCATAAATAATGTTCCCGTTTAAAAAGGTGCCGTATACAGGAATATCGGTCAGGCTTTCAATAAGCTGTGGTAAAGAACAGTAATGAACTTTTACTCTTGCCAATGCCCCCATGGTTGCCTGTACGGTTTTGGGATTATACACATCTGCTGTCCCTGTCGAGCAGAAGATATGTTCAATGCCAAACCAGTCTGCCAAGCGGATAATGGTTCCCAGATTCCCTGGGTCTTGTACATCGTCCAGCGCCAGGCATAGAGAACTTTTAATAACTTCCGGATTTAAATCATAAGAAGGTTGTACAAAAACGGCCAATACCTCTTGGGGCGTCTTTTGAAGACTGGCACGTGACAACTCTTCTTGTGTTACTTCAATAATTTCGTTGGCCGTGGCAGAGTGGTTCATTCTCAGCCAATTGGAAGTGGCAATCAGTAACTTGCAAGGGAAGTGTCCCAATAAATCGCCTACCAATTTATGCCCTTCGGCCACAAAAACTTGTTCTTCTTTGCGTTTTTTTTTCAGTTCCAACGAACGGATATATTTTATTTTGTTTTTGCTCAGCATGATAATTTCTATTTAATAACAAATATTTGGAGCAAAGCTAAGAAGATATTTTCAATTAATATCTATCTTTGTAGATAAATTTGCGAAGGTTACGGATTTGTATGAAGAAAAGCGCACGCCCATATATATGCACATTTATTATAGCACTATGCACCTCGTGTTCGGTCAGTAAATTTATTCCTGAGTATAAATATTGATTGGTTGAGGTTAGGATTGTATCTGAAACGAAGGAGGTGAAGCCGTCACTATTCAATTCATATATTCGTCAGAATCCTAATGCCAAATGGTTCAATTTGGTTAAGATACCTATGCGTACTTATTGCGTCTCAGGTGTGGACTCCACTAAATGGATTAATCGTTTTTTTAGGAAGATTGGTGATGCTCCGGTAATCTATGATGAATCTGTTGCCCTGAAATCCCAGGAGGAAATAGAGAAAGCAGTACGTAATATGGGGTATATGGGGGCTACTGTGCACCTGGATAAAAAAACGAGGAAGAACAAATTGAAATTGGCTTACCGTATTCATGCCGGGCATCCTTATAAGGTACGTCATGTGGTGTATGATATAGATGATTTGGTTATCAGTGACTATATGCGGCAGGATTCTGCCCAAAGTTTGTTGGCGCCCGGTATGCTGTTTGATGTGAATGTGCTGGATGCTGAACGGCAGCGGATTACCAAATTATTGCAGAATAAGGGTTATTATAAGTTCAACAAGGATTTTTTGGTCTATCAGGCGGATACGGCTAGAAATACCTATTTGGTGGACTTGACTTTAAGATTACTTCCTTATCAGCGTAGAAAAGAAGATTTGCCGCAGAAGCATAGACAATACAAGGTGGGAGAAGTGAATTTTCTGGCGGATGATGAAATCATGTCGGTACAGGAAGGTACTTTGGAAGAATTTGACTCTTTGCGATACAAAGGATATAGTATGTATTACAAGGGAAAGGCTTTTCTCCGTCCGCAAGTGTTGGTTGATTTCAATCGTATCCGTCCGGGAGAACTGTATAGTGAACAGGATGTGCAAAACACCTATTCCAATCTGGGGCGTTTGCGTGCCTTGAAATACTCTAATATTCGTTTTCGTGAAGTGAATGGAGAAAATGGTACGCAACTGGACGCATACGTATTTTTGGCGAAGAACAAAAATAAATCCATGGCGTTTGAAGTAGAAGGAACAAATTCGGCTGGTGACTTGGGAGCGGCTGCCTCGGTTTCTTTTCAGCACCGCAATGTATTCAAAGGTTCCGAAACCTTTATGATGAAAGTGCGTGGCGCTTATGAGGCCATTACGGGATTGGGGGTGGCTTCACAGGATTATGTGAATGATAATTACATGGAGTATGGGGTAGAAAGCAGCTTGAATTTCCCTCAGTTCATGTTTCCTTTTCTATCATCGAATTTTAAAAAGAAAATTAGAGCGACTTCAGAGGTCGGCTTAAAGTTCACATCGCAAGTTCGTCCGGAATTTTCGCGTACACTGGCTTCTGCTTCATGGAGTTATAAATGGACTGACAGGAAACGTATGCAACACCGTTTGGATTTGGTAGATGTCAATTATGTATATATGCCTAGAAAGTCATCGGCTTTTCAGGAATATTTGGACAGCATGAGTCTGAGGAATTCAGCTTTGAAAGCCAGTTATGAAAATCAGCTTGTTGTGCGTACAGGGTACAGCTTTACCTATAACAGTGCAGGAAACGCCATGATGCGTACACCTACTAAAAATTCCTATTCTATTCGTGCCAATATTGAAGAGGCTGGTAATTTACTGTATGCTGCTTCCAAATTGGTTCACCCTAATCCGAAAGATGGAGAAGATTATGTGCTGGCGAATATTCCTTTTGCTCAATATGTGAAAGCAGATTTTGATTTTGCAAAGAATTTCATGATAGATCCGCGTAACTCATTTGTGTTTCATATAGGAGTGGGGGTGGCCTATCCGTATGGTAACTCCAAAATGCTTCCTTTTGAAAAGAGGTATTTTTCCGGTGGCGCGAACAGTGTACGTGGGTGGTCTGTACGTTCTTTAGGACCTGGTGTTTATAAAGGTAGTGAGGATGGGAGAATGGACTTTATCAACCAGGCTGGTGATATTAAATTGGACTTGAATATAGAATATCGTACTCATTTGTTTTGGAAATTGAATGGAGCGGCTTTTGTGGATGCCGGTAATATCTGGACTATTCGTGATGACTCCGGACAGGAAGGTGGTTTGTTCAAATTTAACGAGTTTTATAAACAGATAGCTGTAGCATACGGTTTGGGAATCCGCCTTGATCTGGATTATTTGATTTTGCGTTTTGACGGTGGCATGAAGGCCATAAATCCTGTGGAAACAGGTAAAAAGCGATATCCTGTTATCCGACCACGCTTTAGCCGTTATTTTGCTTTTCACTTTGCAGTAGGTTATCCATTTTAAAGAAAATATATATAATATGATAAAAGAAAGAAAGAGAACATATACTCAAGAAGAGGTTAATGAGTTGAAAAAATGGTTTGATTCTCAGGAACTTCCCCCAACAATGCAGATAGATAAGGCTGCTTTTACTCCTAATTTAAAGGATACGGTAGATATGCTGTTTGAACAGGCCTATGTATGTTACGAAAATCCCAAAATGCAGGGATGCCTTTATTTGTTAGAGAAAATTAAGAGCAATTTGGAAAAAAACGGGACAGGAGCGTGAGCAATTATCATTTCATATTGTTATCAAGGTATTATAATTTAATACTGGCAGTATGAAGAAGAATTTATTATTGTATGGTGTGTTTCTTTGCGCCCTCTCCATATCCTCTTGTTCCGGTGGCTCCAAGAGTAGTCACGTTATGGATAGCAGTAGCATGAGTGTGGAGAATGCGAATGAAGTGATGAAGTATTATGATACCTCATTGAAAATCTTGAAAGACTTAGTTAATGAGAATGAGATAAAAGCGGTGCTGGGCTACTTGGATCAGAAGATGCCGGTAGATTCTCTGCCTGTGGTATCACAGCCTGTGGTTTCTGTTCAAGATACAGTGTTTGTTTCTAATCCGGGAAATTACTTCAGTGAGAATGATTGTCAGAATTTGAAGGAAAATTATGGTCGCTTGTTCCGGTCTATTTCCGCATTTTATGAGAACTATAAGACTTACCGGCTGTATATGCAGGATCAATCATATAAAAAGGATAATAATGCTTTGGCGGATAAGATAAGAAAAGAGGAGCTATTATTGAGTATTGCTTTATCTGAATACAAACAGGTTATTTTTGATATATTAACTCCGATAGTTGAAGGGGCTAAAATAACCCTGACCCCTATAAAGGGAAATGTTAAAGATAAATAGAAGTATAACAGGCAGCCGGAAGGCTGCCTGTCTGGATTGTATTATGTAAATTAAATCCTTGTTGTTCTCTGCTTTGTTGTTAAGGAAGCTATTTCATTTCCAATCTTCTTGATTTTTCTCTCTTAACTATTTTCAGCCTGTTCAGGAACTATTTTTAGATACATCTTTTATACGTTTCCCCTTTGGAGAAACTTGACATTCCGGTAGGAGATGCTTGCTTGTGGATTTTATTGTTTAAGCTTGTGCTATAATGATGGAAAAAAACAGAAGGTAGGTATATGGGATAAATAGAACTCGGATGGATCACTGATATTGTTTTAATTGTTCATTTAATAGCTTGAATATAATAAAATTGTTAATAACTTTCACATAACTTTTCTATAAATAATGTGAAGTTTAATAAGGGGTTTTTTATCTTTGTAGCAGATTAATTGTAAAAAAGTACTGTAATATTATTTGTTATGGAAAAATCGTATGTTATAAATAGAATTAAAGAATTATGCAATAAAAAGAATGATAGGGAGATAGCTTTGGATTTCTTTTATAATAATAGGATATTTCATGCAAAATATTTATTTTTAGGCAATGACCTTTATGTTACAGATACACTAAATGTTATTGAGTTAAAGGATTTGGATATGGGAGTTTTGAGCAGAATTAGCGAATTATTAAAAATATAAGATAACTGATTTTCCTTGTGCAGTCATTAATGGCTGTACGCTCATTTGTATTTTAAAGCGGCGGCCCGGGAGGGGTAGCCGCTTTTATTTGACGGGCTTATAAAAAAAGGAATAACCGAAGTTACTCCTTTTGTACACCCTCAGGGATTCGAACCCTGGACCCACTGATTAAGAGTCAGTTGCTCTACCAACTGAGCTAAGAGTGCATCACTATTTTCATTTGCGAGTGCAAAGGTATATTTTTTACACGAAACAGCCAAACGTTTTCGCAGTTTATTTTACAATATTTTTTCAATTCTTTTCTGAATGGCTGGTTATTAGTCACATAAAAAAGGTCGGCACTGAAGATTTTTCATGCCGACCTTTCGTTTTATAGATGAATATGAGATTTATTTCTCAAATTAGAAGCGGTAACCTACGCCGATAGTAAAGGTCATATTCTTAGGATCATCTCCACCATCTACTGGACTAATGAATCCATTCTGTCCTGTCAAATTAATCAAATAACGATCACTTAATTCAAGACCGATACCATATTGGATACCTAAATCAAAACGCTTCCAATCTCCTTCATCACTTTTAAATAATTTTAAATCGAAATTGTCATCTTTAGCCTTACCTCCTAAACCAAATGCCAAATAAGGACCTGCATTGATGACAAATTTCGTATTATCACTAATATTGAATTTGTAAGCAGCCAAAATAGGAATATCCAAATAAATAGGTCTTACTTTAACGTCTTCAATTTTATATCCCTTAGAAGAAATCAATAATCCAGACTGCAATGACCAGCTTTCGCTGAAACCATAATCCATACCTACTCCTAGCTGGAATCCTGGCAATGCCTTAGCATCATCATACTTAGTTACATTACTGAAGTTCATACCAACCTTAGCATCCCATTTTACCTGAGAAAAACCAGCTAATGCAAACATTCCCAATACAGCGGTCATTAAAAACTTTTTCATAATTCTCTTTTTTTAGATTAAGGTTCTGTTCCCTTGAACCACTTTGTTTTATTCCGGAAGCAGAGGAACCGCTTTCTCTTATAATATATAAGGAGAAAAGCCTGCTTTCGTTTGTGATTGTTTACAAATGTATAAAACTATCTCAAATTATCAAAACTTTACAAAACATGAAAAAGCGTAAAAGAGTGATATTTTAGGTTATCATGCCTAAAAACGGGATTATCCGTCTGTTTTTGGGTACCAAAAAACGCCCTTGCGTTTGCATCAAAACACAAGTACGTTTGAACTTAAACGCACTTACGTTTTAAGTAAAACGCCTTTGCGTTTCAAATCAAACGTAAAGGCGTTTTTAAAAAGCGTTCAAAGCTCCTTCAAAATGTCATAAAAACAAGATTAGAATCCCATATTCTTGCATTTTCCGCTGACTTTCTGAATATCCAGGCGGATAATCTCCGTGCGGTGGAAAGACTTGTTGGCATACTCGATGCCCTGCATCTTATGCTCTGGGCAATATTTGGAAATCAACAGCGAGAGGGCAGACATCCGCTCTGCTTCGTGCAAACTGTGATGTGCCGTACATTGCAGCACAATGCTTTCATACCCCGTAGTAAACTTGTCGGGAATGACCTTACTGCGACCGGTGACACAGAAAGACACGTTAGGGCAGGCGTCAATGCAACGCAATTTACGCCCCACCGGTGCACAATGAATGTAAATGGAGTTGCCACGGTCCCACACATAGTTGATTGGAATACCGTATGCACCGTCTCCCTCTTCAGTCCGCATGGACAGGATACCGAATTCGCCTTCCTTTAATATCTCAAATGCACGTGCTTCATCGAGCAGGCGGTCCTGTCGGCGTACGTCTTGGTTCGTATATTCCATAATAACAATTCTTTATTGGTTGGCCAGTTCATAGATTTCACGGGTAGCCTGTGCATTCAGACGGACATAATTCCCTACGTATTCACCCTTGTTTTCATGCAGTTTCTTTACCAATAAATCGATATCAGGATGTTCGATGCCCAGTTCCTTGAAGGTGACAGGCATACCGATGGCATGGAAGAAGGATTTCAGACGGGTTACACCTTCCAGCGCCATGGCTTTCTTGTCGTCCGATTCGGGCACGTCCCACACCTGATGAGCATACTGTGCTACCTTACCCACGTTATGGCTGGCCATGTAGGTTAACCAGGCAGGGAAAATAACGGCTAATCCGGCTCCGTGCGTCACATCGTACACGGCACTCACTTCGTGTTCCATAAAGTGAGAAGCCCAGTCCTCTACGGCTCCCACGCCGCAGGTACCGTTGTGTGCGATGGTACCGGCCCACATCAGGTTGGCACGGGCTCCGTAATTTTCCGGCTCCTTCATTACCCGAAGGGCTTCCGTGATAATGGCCTTGAGTGTTCCCTCACACATACGGTCGGGCACCTCCTGATCTTCTGTATTGGTGAAATAGCGTTCCATGATGTGTGCCATCATGTCGGTCACCCCGCAAGCTGTTTGCCAGGCGGGGAGGGTATAGGTCAGTTCCGGGTTCATCACAGCAAACGTAGGACGCAACAACCCGTGCGTGCGGACACTCAGTTTCTTCAGTCCGTCCAGTTTCGTGATGACCGTATTACCAGAGCCTTCACTTCCAGCCGCAGGAATAGTCAGGACAACACCCAGTGGAATGGCTTTTTCAGGCACTACCTTATTCATATAGAAATCCCAGAAATCGCCTTCGTAAGGGATACCCATTGCAATGGCTTTGGCTGTATCGATAACCGAACCGCCTCCCACCGGAAGCAGAAAGTCGATTCCTTCGCGACGTCCCAGCTCGATACCTTCGTACACTTTCGGGTCGGTGGGATTGGGCTGAATGCCTCCCAGTTCCACATGAGCAATGCCTGCTTCGTCGAGGTATTTTTTTACTTTATCGAGTAGTCCGCTGCGCACTACGGAACCTCCTCCATATACAATCATCACTTTCGTACCTTTATATTTCTTCACCAGCTCGGCAGTCTGGCTCTCTGTTCCTTTTCCGAATACGAATTCGGTAGGACTGTAAAAAGCGAAGTTATTCATATCTATTATAAATTATAGGGTTTACATGTAGTACGACAAAGTTACGGAATTTCTTTGTATCTTTGCGTCACAATAAAAAAATTGAACCTATGAAATCAGATATTGAAATAGCTCGCAGTATCGAGCTGACAAAAATCAAGCAGATTGCCCGCGAGTATGGTATTCCCGTAGAAGAAATCTCTAACTACGGACGCTACATTGCTAAAGTTCCCGAAACATTGATCGATGAAGAAAAGGTGAAAAAGAGTAACCTGATTCTGGTAACGGCCATCACACCGACTAAAGCCGGTATCGGAAAGACTACCGTATCTATCGGTCTGGCGCTGGGACTGAACAAAATTGGAAAGAAAGCCTTCTGTGCCTTGCGCGAACCATCACTTGGTCCTTGCTTCGGTATGAAGGGTGGAGCTGCCGGAGGTGGCTATGCACAGGTGCTTCCGATGGACAAAATCAACCTGCACTTTACAGGTGACTTCCACGCCATCACTTCGGCCCACAACATGATTACGGCCTTGCTCGATAACTATATGTACCAGAACAAGGACAATGGTTTTGCCATGAAAGAGGTACTTTGGAACCGTGTGCTCGACGTGAACGACCGTGGCTTGCGCTACATCGTTACCGGACTGGGAGGAAAGACCAACGGTATTACCCGTGAATCGGGATTCGACATCACACCGGCATCGGAAATCATGGCTATCCTCTGTCTGGCAAGAGATGAAGACGATTTGCGTCGCCGCATCGAAAACATTCTGTTAGGATTCACCATCGACAACAAGCCTTTCACAGTGAAAGACTTAGGAGTAGCTGGAGCGATTACGGTATTGCTGAAAGATGCCTTGTCGCCTAACCTGGTACAGACTACGGAACATACACCGGCCTTCGTACACGGTGGTCCGTTTGCCAACATCGCACACGGATGTAACTCAGTACTGGCTACCAAACTGGCGATGACTTTCGGTGACTATGTCGTAACAGAAGCCGGATTCGGTGCCGACTTGGGTGCAGAGAAGTTCTACAACATCAAATGCCGCAAAGCCGGACTTCAGCCGAAATTGACCATCATCGTGGCTACAGCTCAGGGATTGAAGATGCACGGCGGGGTAGATGTAGACAAAATCAAGGAACCGAACATGGACGGTTTGAAGGAAGGTGTAAAGAACCTCGATAAGCACATCGAAAACCTCCAGTCATTTGGACAGACCGTGGTAGTTGCTTTCAACCGTTATGCTAACGATACCGATGAGGAACTTGACTTCGTACGTCAGCACTGTGAAGAAATGGGCGTAGGCTTTGCCATCAACAACGCGTTTATGGAAGGCGGAGACGGTGCCATCGAACTGGCTAACCTAGTAGTAAACACCATCGAAAACAATCCGTCACAGCCGTTGACCTTCACTTACGACGAAACTGACTCAGTGGAAGAGAAAGTCACCAAGATTGCCTGCGAATTGTATGGTGCCAAACAAGTTTTGTTCGGTCCGGCTGCCCGCAAGAAGATTCAGATGATAAAAGACCTGGGATACACCAACTTCCCTGTCTGCATAGCCAAGACACAGTATTCATTCTCTACCGACCCGAAACTTTATGGGGTGGCTTCCGGCTTCAACTTTGCCGTGCGCGACATCGTCATCAATGCAGGTGCAGAAATGCTGGTAGTAGTGGCTGGTGAAATGATGCGTATGCCGGGATTGCCGAAAGAACCGCAGGCATTGCACATTGACATTGTAAACGGAGAAATAGAAGGATTGTCATAAGCAGATGAAGCCACAGTTTCTTGTCGGAGCCATGATGCCTGGAAGCGGGCAGACCCTCGTTGCTTTGGGACTGATGCGTGCGTTGCGTCAACGTAACCTGCGTGTACAGTCTTTCAAATGCGGACCTGAACTGGCAGACCTTCGCTATCATGCGCTGGCTGCCGACCGTGAACCGGTAAGTCTGGACACCTGGCTGAGCTCACGCAGCCACCTGCAAACCGTCTACAATCGTTATGGAGAGAAGTCCGACGTGTGCGTGGTAGAAGGACGGGCAGGTTTGTTCGACGGATTCCGGAAAACGCAGGGAAGCAGCGCCGAAATGGCCCGACTGATGAAAATTCCTGTGGTAATGGTGGTGAGTGCACGCAATGCGGGCTATTCCACCGCTGCCATGCTGTATGGCTTCAAACACTTCAATACAGAACTGAAAATAGCCGGAGTAATTTTCAATCAGGTCACTTCGGCTGCGCAATACGGTTTCCTGCGCGAAACCTGTGCCGAGGCCGGGGTGGAATGCTTAGGCTATCTCCCTTATCTGGAGGAAACAGGCCTTCCACCTCGTCATCAGGCACTGACACTTCCTGCAAGGAAGAGTCTTGACCAACTTCTCAATCAAGTGGCGGAACAACTGGCACAGCATGTAGACATTGACAAATTGCTGAACCTTTCCACCCGTATTTTCCCTTGTACCTATTCACTTCCTTACATTTCCGAGACAGAAACGGATATATGGACCGACAAGCGTAAACAGCGAATCGCCTTGGCTTCTGACCCAGCTTTTCCTTTTGCATATCGCCAGAGCATAGACAAGACAAAGGGAGACATCACACGTTTTAGTCCGGTATATGGCAGTGAACTTCCCGAAGCGGACATCGTATATCTGCCTGGAGGCTATCCGGAATTGTTTGCCCGTCAGCTGCATCGTCGGAAACGCTTAATGGAGCAGTTGCGCGAATACGTAGAGAAAGGAGGAAAACTGCTGGCAGAAGGAGGGGGAATGGCCTTGCTAGGACAGACGCTGACCGCGCGCCCCGGAGGTACAGCCTACGAAATGGCGGGAATTCTGCCTTATTCAGTCATTGTGAAAGATAACCGTCCGTGCAGCGGATACCGTCAGACACATTATCGCGACTTATGTCTGAAAGGATATGAGTACCGTTACTTTGACATTGTTCCTACGGAAGAAGCAGCTTCACTGCAAACGCCAGTCTGTAATTTAAAAGGTGGAGAAGTATCGGGATCATTTTTCTTCCGCTATAAAAACTGTATAGCCACCTCCGTACATCACTATTGGGGAGAAACCGGATTATATAAGCTTTGGGAATAGCTGGAGAAAGGAATTTTTCTATTTTCTGCACGAAAAAAATCAGAGAAAACGGACGATTCTAAAAAATAAATTCTATATTTGCATCACCAAAGTCGCGGCAGTAGCTCAGTTGGTAGAGCATCAGCTTCCCAAGCTGAGGGTCACGGGTTCGAGTCCCGCTTGCCGCTCCTCAGTATTTAAAGGCTAATATTCTGATAATGAAGAGTATTAGCCTTTATTTTTTATAAAGTTCTCTATAAATTCATAGATAAAAAAAGGATATAAACCTCACTTTTGAGGTTTTGTGCGTATCTTTTGCGTATCCTAAAATTTTTAATCTACATGGATATATTAAAAACCGGTAAAGATGAATCATATATTATCCGATTTTCTATCAGACACATGCAACAGTCTGGAAAACCTGCGCAGAAATAACGTCTATAAAGAATTCTATTATCATATCAAGTGTGAGAATTTGGAAGACTTTCTGAGTAAAGACATCACCCAATCCGTCCAATATCAAAATTTACTTCAGGATTTGATGCAAATAAAGGGACCTGTACTATATTGGTATGAAATTACATCTTCCCACTCTAACAATGACATAATCAGGGCCTTAAAAGAGTATAAGCAGAAAAGACAAAGAGTTACTCCCGTCATCTACAAAAACTATAACAGACGCACAAACATTTTATACGTAGGAAAATGCAAAGAAAATTTCTGGGGACGAGTAATGCAGCACTTAGGATACTATAAAACACCTACTACACAGGGGCTCCAGCTCTTTCACTGGGCAAAGGAGCTACGACTGGAAGTCAGATTAAATGCCCTGGAATTTGCGTCTGACATGAAAGACATTATGCCTGTGATAGAATTATTCTTTGCCAAACAATTGCAACCGTTAGTCGGCAGACATACTTGAGATTGCCAGTCGCGGATAATCTTTAAAGTGAGTTATTTTCTTTCACTCAGAGATATAAATCATAAGAAAAGCAGGAAGAAACCCCACTCATGGATTTTCTCCCTGCTTTTCTTTATGTAAATGCGATATTCTTTTAAGAGTTCATACTCATCAGGAACTCTTCGTTGTCTTTTGTCTTCTCCAAACGGTCTTTCACGAAATCCATTGCTTCGATAGGATTCATGTCCGACAAGTATTTGCGGAGGATCCACATACGGTCGAGCGTAGTCTTGTCAAGCAACAAGTCGTCGCGACGAGTACTTGAAGCCACGATGTTTACGGCCGGGAAGATACGCTTGTTGCTCAGGTTGCGATCCAGCTGCAACTCCATGTTACCTGTTCCCTTGAATTCTTCGAAGATGACTTCGTCCATCTTAGAACCCGTATCAATCAATGCAGTAGCCACAATTGTCAGTGAACCTCCACCTTCAATGTTACGTGCCGCACCGAAGAAGCGTTTAGGTTTATGCAACGCATTGGCATCCACACCACCGGAAAGTACCTTACCTGATGCCGGAGAAACCGTATTGTAGGCACGAGCCAGACGAGTGATAGAGTCCAAGAAGATAACTACATCGTGTCCGCATTCTACCATACGTTTGGCTTTTTCCAGCACGATGCCGGCTATCTTCACGTGACGTTCCGCCGGTTCGTCAAAAGTAGAAGCGATGACTTCAGCTTTTACGCTGCGAGCCATGTCGGTTACTTCTTCCGGACGTTCATCGATGAGCAACATAATCATATACACTTCCGGATGATTGGCTGCAATGGCATTGGCAATATCCTTCATCAAGATAGTCTTACCAGTCTTAGGCTGCGCCACAATCAGTGCACGCTGTCCTTTTCCGATAGGAGCAAACAAATCAACTACACGAGCCGACAGGTTGTCGTTATATCCTTTGCACAATTTGAATTTTTCATCGGGGAAGAGCGGAGTAAGGTGATCAAACGGAATACGGTCGCGTACCAAAGCCGGATCGAGTCCGTTAATTTTAGAAACCTTTACCAGCGGAAAATATTTTTCGCCTTCTTTAGGCGGACGGATAGTACCTTCTACCACGTCACCGGTTTTCAAGCCGAGCAGCTTAATCTGCGACTGTGACACATAAATGTCATCGGGTGAAGAAAGATAGTTGTAATCTGAAGAGCGGAGGAAGCCATATCCGTCGGGCATGATTTCCAGTACGCCGGTACCTTGAAGAATATCATCAAAATCGTAGACTTTTTCTACCGGTTTGGGAGCTGGTGCCGGAGCATTATTAGCAGGAGTTTCGGTAGAAGGAGAAGAGGGTTGCTCTAGCGCGTTCTGGTTGGCAGCAGGCTGCGGATTGTTGTCCTTTCCCTGATTATTGTTATTGTTGTTATTAGGACGATTGTTGCGATTATTCTGACGAGCCTGACGCTGCTGATTTTTCTGTTTCGATTCTTTAGCCGGCATTACAGGCGCCTCCATTTTGGTAGCCTCAAATTTACCCAGCAGCTCAGAAGGTATTTCAAATTTCTCTGACGGAAGATCTTCGATAGGAATGAAATCGTTATTATTCAAGTCGAGCGGTGGAAGTTCCATGTCGTCATCATCGATGGGAAGCGGAGCCGGTTTAGCAGCAATCTCAGCGGGTTTATTTTCAGCGGCTTCCTGTGCTTCTTTTGCCAGAGTAGATTTATTTTTCGAACCCGGCTTACGTCCACGCTTGGCTTTAGGCTTTTCTTCAGTGGCAGGAGCAGCAGCAACTTCCGGCTGAGCTGTTTTTTCTGCAACCGGTGCCACGATTTCCTCTTTTTCTGTCGGTGCAGGAATTTCCTTGAACAAAGGAGTCGGTGCTGGAAGGGTAGGAGTATTGGCCTCCAGCTTCTGTGCTTTGTCTTTGGTAGCCGTGTATACTTTGTCCCCTTCTTTCTTTATACTGATGCGCGAGCGCTTACGTGGCTGTCCTTCCTTGCGTTCTTCGTTGTTTTGCTGTGCGGCCACTTTTTTTGTCGCACCGACAATTGCCTGCTCATCCAGGATACGATACACCAGCTCTTCTTTTTTCAGTGAATCGACCTTTTTCAGACCCAACTCTTTGGCAATCTGCTGCAATTCAGACAAATTTTTGTCGTTTAATTGAATGATATTGTACATAAATAGGTTAAATGAATTATTAATATTGGGTGTGTGAAGCATGACAAACCGTTCAGAGGTCTCTTTCCTCTTTCACACATTTGAATTATCAATGATTTTTGATTGTTTTTTATTGAATTCGGATTGGATACGAAGACGTTTCCAAATACCTTTTTGCATTATTGCGAGTACAAAAGTAAGTGTTTTTTGTTATAAACACGAATAAATGCGGACTTTTTTTACAGTTTCTGTCCACGGATTAAAAGAATTGTGCTAATTTAGCGTTGAAAATACAATTTAATTGACACATTAACGCTTATGAAAAAAGTAATTTTTACAGAAAAGGCTCCTGCTGCCATCGGTCCTTACAACCAGGCAGTAGAAGTAAACGGCATGGTATTCTTGTCAGGCCAGATTCCGGTAAATCCGGCTACAGGCGAAGTGGTAGAAGGTGGAATCACTGAACAGACTACTCAGGTATTCGAAAATATCAAGAATGTACTTGCTGAAGCCGGACTGACAACTGCCAACGTGGTAAAAACCACTGTGTTCCTGGCAGATATGGCGCTGTTCGGTGAAATGAATGCCGTATATGCCAAGTATTTCGAAGGCGATTACCCTGCTCGCTCTGCGGTAGCTGTCAAAGCTTTGCCGAAAGGAGTGCTGGTAGAAATTGAAAGTATTGCGGTAAGATAACCGTAACAAGGAGCAGACCGTAAGGAAAATGTCTTTATGGTCTGCTCCCAATTTGTTTAACAGGAATTTTGTGACAATGCAACTGAACATGCGTACAATTTGGGGAGAGAATAAATGGAAGCTGGCCACTTTCATACTGGCCATTCTGACAGTAACGGCTTCGGTTTTATATATTTACAGATACGAACCTTTCTCGTCCGGACTGGAAATTACCGACGAACTAGGAGGAAATATCTTTCCGGTCACCATCCTGTCTACTGCTACGACTGATGCCCAACTGATTGTACCGGCCGACAGTACCTATCTGGGAAACCCCAAATCGTGTATTGGCATTAAGATACGCAGTCCGCATGCCAACAGTAAACTTCACATAGAATTAGCTGAGACTCCTTTCTTTGCCCATTCGGTTTCTGAATTCATTCTGCCGGAATCAGGAAAGGAATACCTGGTTTTCCCAGATGTAATATGGAATTATCAGGCCCTGCTGGAAAATACTCAGGCCATGCCTGTTACCGTATCCATACAGGCAAAGGTGAATAACAACCGGACATATTCGGCAGTGCACACGTATTCCGTACGTAGTATCAACGAATGTCTGTTGGGCTACATCGACAGCAAAATGAAATTTCACGACACAGGCGATTTCTTTGCGGCCTACGTCAACGAAGACAATCCCAACATCAGCCAGGTGCTGCGCGAGGCACTGGATTCACGCATTGTCAACCGTTTCTGGGGATACCAAAGCAAGGACCCGAAAGTAGTAGATAAGCAGGTGTATGCCTTGTGGTATGTTTTGCAGAAAAGAGGGTTCAAATACAGCTCCATCAGCAACAGCAGCCTGTCGTCCAACGTGGTCTTTACTCAGCGCGTACGTACCTTCGACGATGCCCTTCAGTCGGCACAGATTAACTGTGTGGACGGAAGCGTACTATTTGCTTCATTGCTGAAAGCCATCAATATCAATCCGATTCTGGTACGCGTGCCGGGTCACATGTTTGTGGGTTATTACACCGACCGTTTGCACCAGGAGATTCATTTCCTGGAAACGTCCATGATTGGCGACGTAAACCTGGATGACTTCTTCCCGGAAGAGAAACTCGACTCCACAATGGCGGGAAAATCGCAGGAAAGCGTATCAAAGTTCATGTTTGAGAAATCCAAGGAATATGCTACCCGCATTTACAACGAACACAAGGATCTGATTCATTCGGGCAAAGTGAACTACATGTTCCTGGAGATAGACAAGGCCACCCGCGCGTATGTGCAGCCCATTGCGGCCAAATAAGACCTCAATCTCATGAAACTGATTTATCTTTATCATAGCGGCTTCGCCCTGCTGGGGGAAGGTTACACGCTTATTTTCGACTATTTCGAAGACTCCGTGTCGGCCGACAAAGGCATCGTGCACGAACAGCTTCTTTCACGTGAAGGACGGTTGTATGTGTTTTCCAGTCATGCGCATGCCGACCACTTTAACCGGCAGATACTCTCCTGGAAAGCGCTTCGGCCTGACATCGTCTATCTGCTTTCGACTGACATTCCTCTTTCTGACAAGGACAAAGAAAACGGAAATCTCCACACACTGGCGAAAGGAGACACCTATCGTGACGAATATCTCACCGTGCGGGCTTTCGGCTCGACGGACATAGGCATCTCTTTTTTAGTCCAGACCCCGGAAGGAGCTACCGTATTCCATGCTGGCGACCTGAACAACTGGCACTGGATGGATGAAAGTCCGGAGGAGGAGTGGAAACGTGACGAAGCTTTCTTCCTTCGTGAGTTGGAAGACATTGCCGTCTGCAAGGAAAAAATGGATATCGTGCTGTTTCCGGTCGACCCTCGTTTGGGAAAGGAATACATGCGAGGGCCTTTACAATTTGTGAAACGGATAAAAACGACTATATTTGTACCGATGCACTTCGACGAAGCTTTTGAGAAGGCTTCGGCTTTTGCACTTTTGGCCGCATCGGAAGGGACTCAGGTTCTTACTCCTGTCCGTCGCGGCGAAACATTGAACTTAGACCACTATATCAACTTAAAATAAAAAGACAATGGAAATAAAAGGAAGATTTGACCACTTCAATATCAACGTAACTAATCTTGAAAAAAGTATCCAATTCTACGAAAAGGCGCTCGGACTGCATGAGTCTCACCGCAAGGAAGCGGCCGACGGCTCTTTCATCCTGGTGTACCTTACCGACGGATGCACGGGTTTCTCACTGGAACTGACCTGGCTGCGCGACCATACGGAAGCCTACGAACTGGGAGAAAACGAAAGCCATCTTTGTCTCCGTGTGGCAGGCGACTACGATGAAGTACACAAGTTCCACAAGGAAATGGGCTGTGTTTGCTTCGAGAATGAACAGATGGGACTGTATTTCATCAATGACCCGGATGATTATTGGATTGAGATTCTTCCGCTGAAATAAACCTTTATCTCTAATACTAAAAACAAAAAACGTTATGAAAAAGTACATTTCTCCGGGTTCCTGTTTTTCACTGGAATATCCCGACAACTGGTGCGAGTTTGAAGATTCGGAAGACTGCTTTCTGTTTTACAACCCTGACAAATGGACCGGGAACTTCCGTATTTCTGCCTACCGGGGCAATTCGTCAGCCTATGCCAACGAATGTCTGGAAGACGAACTGCATCAGGTACGCGGGGCCAAGAAGGTGAAAGTCGGTTCATGGGACTGCGTCTATTCTTCCGAAAGCTTTCAGGAGAATGGTGTGTGGTACACCACCCACATCTGGGTAACCGGTCGAGGAGAGATTTCCGTAGAGTGCTCGTTCACCGTAGCCAAGGGCGAGATCCCCAAGGCTGGCGAAGCTATTGTAGCTTCCCTGAAGGTGCGCAATGTATCCGACAAACCGGTGAAGGAAGTGATTCCGGTCCGTATTCTGGAAATTAATCAGATAAACGAGAATTATGACTGGGCCGTTTCTACAGTGAAAAAACAACTGACCAAGGATTTTACCGGAACGGCGGCCGACTTGGAAAACTTGCAGAAAGTAATCGATAGCGGACGTTTCAACCCCAAACAGCGTCAGGCGTGGGAAAGCTTCGGCACGGCATTCGGCGTGATTCTGGTCAACGAGATGGACGGCATGGAATGGGTGACGGTCATCGACGGACAGAAAGAATCTCCGGCACTGCGTTTCCGCGATTCAAAAGTAATGGTCAACCCAATTTCCCTGATATGGGACAAGGCGAAGAGCGGACAGCCATGCGACCTGAAAGCGGAATTCGAACGGATAAAGAACGAAGTGGAAGCGACGATGGACTAATCCTGTCTGCATCCTATTTTTAGAAGCTACGAATTAGATTATGACTCCATATTTACAAGTAGAAAACCTGACCAAGTCGTTCGGCGACTTGGTCCTTTTTAACGGCATATCTTTCGGTATTGCAGAAGGACAGCGCATCGGACTGATAGCCAAGAACGGTTCGGGAAAAACCACCTTACTGAATATCCTGGCCGGTAAGGAAGGCTACGACGAAGGAAAAATCACCTTCCGCCGCGATTTACGCGTGGGCTATCTGGAACAGAGCCCGAAATATCCCGAAGAGCTGACGGTGCTGGAGGCCTGCTTTTATCACGGCAACTCTACCGTAGAGCTGATTAAGGAATATGAACGGTGCATGGAAACACCCGGCAACCCCGGCATGGACGAGCTGCTGGTGCGGATGGAACACGAAAAGGCGTGGGATTATGAACGACGTGCCAAGCGGATTCTTTCGCAACTGAAAATCCGCGATTTTTCCCAGAAAATCGGACATCTGTCCGGCGGGCAGTTGAAGCGCGTGGCACTGGCCAACATCCTGATTACCGAACCGGATTTGCTGATTCTGGACGAGCCGACTAACCACCTCGACCTGGACATGACGGAATGGCTGGAAGAGTACCTGAACCGTAGCAGCCTGAGCTTGCTCATGGTGACACACGACCGCTATTTTCTGGACCGTGTGTGCTCGGAAATCATTGAAATAGACAACCGTCAGCTGTATTCCTACAAAGGAAACTACAGCTACTACTTGGAGAAACGGCAGGAACGTATCGAAGCGACCAATGCGGAGATTGCCCGTGCCAACAACCTATATCGCACGGAACTGGAATGGATGCGCCGTATGCCGCAGGCACGCGGCCACAAAGCCCGTTACCGCGAAGAAGCCTTCTATGAACTGGAGAAGGTGGCCAAACAGCGCACGTACGACGCAAACGTGAAACTGGATGTCAAGGCTTCGTACATCGGTTCCAAGATTTTTGAGTCCGACCACTTGTGCAAGCACTTCGGCGACCTGAAGATTCTGGATGATTTCTCCTACATCTTTGCCCGCTACGAGAAGATGGGTATCGTGGGCAACAACGGTACGGGTAAATCCACCTTCATCAAGATTCTGATGGGACTGGAAAAACCCGACAGCGGTACGCTGGACATCGGCGAAACGGTACGCTTTGGCTACTACTCGCAGGAGGGGCTTCAGTTTAACGAGCAGATGAAGGTGATTGACGTAATTACGGACATCGCCGAGGTAATTGAACTGGGCAACGGCAAACGGCTGACGGCTTCACAATTCCTGCAACATTTCCTCTTCACGCCCGAAACACAGCACAGCTATGTGTACAAGTTGAGCGGGGGAGAACGACGCCGATTGTACCTCTGTACGGTACTGATGCGGAACCCGAACTTCCTGGTGCTGGACGAGCCGACCAACGACCTGGACATCGTGACACTGCAGGTGCTGGAAGAATACCTACAGAACTTCAAGGGATGCGTCATCGTGGTGAGCCACGACCGCTACTTCATGGACAAAGTGGTAGACCATCTGCTGGTATTCAAAGGGCAGGGCGACATCCGCGATTTCCCCGGCAACTATTCTGACTACCGCGACTGGAAGCTGGCCAAGGCAGAACACGAAAAGGAAGCAGCCAAACCTAAGGAAGAAAAGACGCAGCGTGTCCGCCTGAACGACAAGCGCCGCATGACGTTCAAGGAACGGAAGGAATTCGAACAGCTGGAAAAAGAGATTGCCGCACTGGAGGAAGAAAAGAAACAGATAGAAGAAGCCTTGTGCAGCGGTACACTCAGCGTAGACGAACTGACCGAGAAATCCAAGCGTCTGCCTCTGCTCAATGACGAGCTGGACGAGAAGACCATGCGTTGGCTGGAACTGAGTGAAATTGAGGGATAAAAAAGACGCCTTTGCATTTGAAAGAAAACGCAAAGGCGTTTACATTTAAACGCAAGTACATTTTAATCAAAACGCTTTGACGTTTTAAATAAAACGCAAGTACGTTCATGGACAAACGTACTTGCGTTTTTTTATGGGTTTTAAGGAAAATAATAAACAATTGTTTATCAAAGGGTTACACCATTCTTGAAAATTGCGATTTCGCGGTAGTTTTTCTTTTCGTTGTTCACGGGTTCTCCGCTGGCCACCTGAATCACATAATCGATGAAACGACGGCAAGTGGTTTCCATCGGCTCATTTTCTACGATGACACCGGCATTGAAGTCAATCCAGCCGGGCTTATGCGCCGCCAGGTTGGAGTTGGTAGAAATCTTCATAGTAGGCACGAAGGTACCGAACGGCGTACCGCGTCCTGTAGTGAACAGCACGATGTGGCAGCCGGAAGAGGCGAGGGCAGTAGCTGCTACCAGATCATTGCCAGGAGCCGACAGCAGGTTCAATCCTTTCGTCTGCAAGCGTTCCCCGTAGGCCATCACGCCCGATACGTAACTCTTTCCGCATTTCTGTGTGCAACCCAGTGCTTTTTCTTCCAGTGTAGAGATACCTCCGGCCTTGTTACCCGGCGAAGGATTCTCGCCCACGGGCTCTCCATGTGAAAGGAAGTATTCCTTGAAATCATTAATCAGACTCACCGTCTGGTTGAACAATTCTGTAGTACGGCAACGGTTCATCAGGATGGTTTCTGCCCCGAACATTTCAGGCACCTCCGTCAGCACTGAAGTACCTCCCTGCGCAATCAGGTAGTCGGAGAACATACCCAGCAGCGGATTGGCCGTAATACCTGAAAAACCGTCGGAACCACCGCATTTCAGTCCCACACGCAACTCGGAGAGGGGCACATCCGTACGCTCATCCTGACAGCATTTGGCATACAGTTCACGCAAGATGCGCATACCTTCTTCATATTCATCGTCCACCTTCTGTGCCACCATGAAGCGGATACGGTCTTTATCATACGAACCGATAAATTCACGGAACACATCGGGCTGGTTGTTCTCGCATCCTAATCCCACTACCAGCACGGCTCCGGCATTGGGATGCAGCACCATGTCGCGCAGAATCTTCTTTGTATTCTCATGGTCTTCGCCCAACTGCGAGCAACCATAATTATGCGGAAAAGCCACGATGGCATCCACTCCTTTTCCTCCGTCCGTTTCGCGGCGAAGTCCCTCGGCCAGCTGGTTCACGATGCCGTTCACACAGCCCACAGTCGGGATAATCCAGATCTCGTTACGCACGCCTACGTCTCCGTTCCGACGGCGATAACCTTTGAACGTGCGGTGTTCCATAGGAATATCCGTATGCACCTCCACAGGCTGGTAAGTATAATCCAGCAGCCCTGCCAGATTAGTCTTGATTTCTTTCTCGCTCACCCATGTACCTTCGGGTACATCAACGGTAACATGACCGATGGGGTAGCCGTATTTAATGATATTCTCTCCAGCCTGGAAATTCTTCAGCGTCACCTTGTGGCCGGCAGGCACATCCGTGCGCAGGGTAATCACCCGTCCGTCTGCCTCAATGGTTTCTCCTGCATGAAGGGGAGAAATAGCCACCGCCACGTTATCGGCCGGGTTGATTCTCAAATAAGTTGTTTTCATATTAATAGCAATGTAATCAGGTTATTCGTTGACATGTGCATCGAAGTAGAAATCGATGTTTTCCGTCGTAATCAGGTTGATAGGCATGTAGTTGCAGTCCTTCACCTTCTTGCGCAGAATCAGGTGGTTGCACAGACATTCAATGCTGTTGTATCCCTGCACGGTAGGCTGCTGGGCTATGATGAAGTCAATCACTCCTTCCTTCAGGCAAGCCACGTTGCGACGCAGCAGGTCGTAACCCATAAGGTGGAAGTCCGTACGTCCGTGACGCTGCATATACTCGCCGATGATGTACGCCTTCGAGTTGAAGGTGATACCGCACTTCTCGTTCGGATGCGCCGCAAAAAAATCGTCCAGCAACGAAGCATCTTCACCCGGCTGTTTGGCATAGAGGTTCAGTTCCCACATCTTCAGTTCAGGACAGTGCTCCTTCATGTATTCATAGAAGCCCTCTTCACGATGGAGCTGCTGGTTCGAACCCAGACGTCCTTCGTTTATCTGACGGAAGATAACAATTTCCGGTTCGCCACTAGCCAGCAGACGCAACATGCGGGCGGCAAAGTATCCGCTCCGCTGGGCATGCTGTCCGTAGAAAGCCAGCGGCTCCAGCCGAGCAATATTCGAATCAATAAATACATACGGAATGCCGGCTTCGCGCAGCAGGCTGACAAACCGTTCAGTTTCTTCTTCTACAGTAGGCGAAAGGATGACTCCGTCGGGCTGTGCTTCTAAAATGCGCATACCACTTTCTATAAAGGCACCTGACTCGTACTGGTCATAATAATAGTCGGACAGAGAAACATTGAAATCGGAAAAACGGGTGATGGCCTGTTGCATGCCACGTTCCACATCCTTCCAGTAATCACCTTCATTGTGCGAAGGGAGCAGATAGGCAAATCTGTATTTCTTGTTCGAAGCCAGCGCACTGGCATACATGTTGGGCTGATAGTTCAGCTTCTTCAATATTTCTTCCACTTTAATGCGGCTAGACTCAGACACACCGCTCCGGGAGTGAAGTACACGGTCTACTGTTCCCACCGATACTCCGGCCATCTGGGCGATGTCCTTGATTCGGATTCTATCTTGCTGTTTCTCCATGCGTTCTTACCTTATTATATTGTAAAATCTGTGCATTCAGTAAAAATTCATTTTTTTCGATACAAAGTTACTACAAAAAAGTGAAATGCGGAAAGATATAGTGATAGAATTGAGTTA
>ERZ773239.971-NODE-971-length-25006-cov-5.133943_pt1 | contig 25006 bp, 23 predicted proteins | sample MGYA00580521_ERZ773239 | MGnify/ENA primary metagenome ERZ773239 (study PRJEB29015, sample SAMEA2737801) | human gut metagenome | biome: human gut; feature: human-associated habitat; material: faeces | place: China | collected 2012 ... | reverse complement strand
CAACATCTCCGATAGACATTAAATTCTGCAGCTCTTTCATACTCACCCTCCAAAGGAAGCTGAGTATGTATAGGTTTGATTAGATATTCAATGGCTAGCCATTAGCCCTAACAGCTCTTCAAATCGGGTATTGAGGAAATGAAGCATGGTTGTTCTTCTTATATTTATTTTTAAAGTGAAGCCGGTGCGGCCGAAGCCGCACACGGCGTGTCGCTAAGTAATTAGAAATTACTTGGCAGCCTTCATATCTTCTTCGGCGGCCTTAACGACATCGGGTCCGATCTTCTGAGTCCAGTCAGCACGGACACCGGCTGTGGCTTCATAGAAGCGCTTGATCATTTCAGGCGTGTATTCGGTTACGGTCATGCCGTTTTTCTTGAGTTCTTCCTTCGGATTGGTAACAGCGGGGAGCTTGTTGATGCTCTTGAGGTATTCGTAAGCCTGACCGTTGTCGTTGCTCAGACGGGAGAGGGCTTTACCGTATTTCTCGGCTTCAGCCGCGCAGCTGAGGATAAGCTTCTGGTCTTCCGGAGAGAACTCCTTCCAAACTTTCATATTGGCTGTGAAGAACAGCGGGTCGATCATGTAATGCCAATCGGTAGAGTACTTGTGCCACTGCCAAACTTTGGTCGGAACGTTAATGCCGTTGGTCGGGTTTTCCTGACCGTCGACGATGCCCTGCTGGAAGCCGGTGACAGCTTCAGACCAGTTGATGGCCTGAGGGTTCGCGCCCAAAGAGGAGAAAATATCGATGAAGATCGGGGTGCCGCAGACACGCAGCTTCATGCCTTTCATATCTTCGGGTTTTTCGATCGGGCCTTTGCTGGTGGTTAATTCACGGAAGCCGTTTTCGGACCAGCCGAGGAACTTAACACCGGTTTTTTCGATGGCTTTCTCCAGCATCTTTCCGGATTTTCCGGCTTCAATAGCGTCTATGGCTTTGTAGCGGTCGGGGTTGTTTGCGACGAAGAAGGGGAGAGCGGTCAGGTTTAATTCTTTGATCTGGGGAGATCAGTTAATAGTGGAAGCCAGAGCGAAGTCAATGGCGCCGCGACGAACGAGCAAAAGTTCGGAAGTCTGTTTGCCGGCCATCAGCTGAGCGCCGAAATACGGTTTGATGTTGATACGGCCGTTGGACTTCTGTCTGACGCAGTCAGCAAAGAAAGTGGCAGTCTGACCTCAGCCGGAGGAGGCGCCGGGAACAACGCTGAGTTTATATTCGGCTTTATATGCGGAGGAGGCGGCGGAAAGGCACAGTCCCATTGCAGCAAGTGCTAGGGCGGCTTTGCTTAAGAGTTTAAAGTTCACAATAGTTACTCCTAGGGATTAGAGAATAAAAGGTATTTTTAGGTCGATAGGAAACCGAAAACTCATTTGCTGTCGATTTACTGCCGAAGCACACCATTTGTTTTAGTGTTCTTTTTTCAATGGAGTCCGGTACGACCATTGAGGGATTTGGCTAGTCCCATACAGGCTTTTGGCCCGTTTGAGGCTATAAAAATATTGTATTCTTCGATTACAAAAAACTTCGTTTTTTCACTAAGGAAAACCCTGCATTAACGAGAGCGGATCATCGCAGTTATAGGTGTTTTGAGGTAGGATACCCGCCTATTCGTGCTTGTTCCGCTGGGAGATATAGATGCGCTATTACGATATTGAAGTTGCCGGTACCAAACGTGCCCTGAAACTTTGCCCTATTAATCAAGATCTTTGCATTGCAGCCTTTTTAATCCTCGGCGATACCGAGCTGACTGTTAATTGCGCAGCTGCTCTTCTAGAAAGAGCTCCTAAATATGACTTCCTTTTAACTGCCGAAGCTAAGAGCATTCCTCTGGTTCAGGAAATGGCTCGCCAGAATGGTGACGCACACTACATTGTTGCCAGAAAGGGCCGCAAGCTTTACATGGACAACCCCATCTGCGTCGGCGTGAAAACCATCACGACGGAAAAAGACCAGAAGCTCTACGTCGATAAAGAAGAAATGGATCAGATGCGAGGTAAACGCATTTTGATCGTTGACGACGTAATTTCCACTGGCCGCAGTCTCCAGGCTTTGGAAGAAATTGCGGCAGCCGCCGGTGCTGACGTTGTCGGCAAAATGGCTGTTTTGGCCGAAGGCGATGCCGCTTCCAGAACGGATATTTCTTATCTGGAAAAACTTCCGCTCTTTAACGCCAAGGGCGAACCGCTTCCTTTTGATTAATTTCTGAGAACTTACTGAATGATCGGCATTATCGGAGCGATGAAGGTCGAGCTTGAGGCTTTAAAAGCTAGGCTTCAGGACGTGACCGTCACCAGAATTTCGGGCGTTGATTTTTACAGCGGAAAACTGCACGGTACAGATGTTGTCGCCACAGTGAGCGGCGTCGGCAAAGTATTTGCTGCGGTTTGCGCTCAGACGATGGTTTTGAAGTTCGGCGTGAACGCCATTATTAATACCGGCGTTGCCGGAGGACTTTCTCCCAACCTTAAGCTTGGCGAAGTTGCGATTGCCTCTCAGGTCTGCCAGCACGATATGGACACGTCCGGCGTCGGCGATCCCAAAGGTTTGATTTCCGGGATCAATAAAGTCTTCATTGATGCCGATCCCATTTGGGTTGAAAAGGCTGAGAAGGCTGCCCGGAAATTGGGCATTCACACAGAGACCGGCGTAATTGCTTCCGGCGACCAATTTGTCTGCGATGCCGATCGCAAGGCTTGGATTAGAGATTTCTTTAAAGCCGAAGCGGTTGAAATGGAAGGCGCGGCAATCGGACAGGTGTGCTTTGTCAATGAAATTCCGTTTGTCGTGATTCGCTCCATTTCGGATGACGCTTCCGGTCATGCTCCGACTTCTTATGAATCTTTCTTTAAAGAAGCAGCTCAGCGAGCTGTTGCTCTGACAGAAGAAATGCTCAAAGCTGTCTAAAAGGCACTTTTAGCGCAAAAGGCTTTTCACTAACTCCGCCGTTCACAGACATGACGGGTTTTTGAAAAGCCTATTTCTTTTCGGGAAACTTTTTCGGCCGACTTTGAAAGATCAGCTGATTTCAGAGGCTTTTCTTATTCTTTTCTTCAATGAAGAAGAATCCAGCTGAGACAAAATTAAACCGAACAGCACTAAAAAAGTCCCGGCGGCTGACCATGCAGTCAGATTTTCACCAAGGATTAGGTAAGAACACACTAAACAAATCACCGGCACTAAGTACAGGTATAAGGCGGTTCGATCGGGCCCGATAGTTTCCACCGCCATCGTCCACATGCTGTAGCGGGCGGCACAAGCTATAAATCCTAAGAAAATTAAGTTTGACCAGACCTCTGTCTTTAGCAAGATTTCTGAACGTCTGCGTACAAGACGCCAGCAACGATAAAGATTAGTCCATAACCGAAGATCGTTCTTGTTGAAACGAGAATAGGCGCCTTGTATACAGACAGCTTGTTGAGCACGATCGAATAGAGAGCCCAAACAAAGGCGGCTCCGAGGGCAAGAGTGTCACCTAACGGATTTATGACGAGGCTCATGTTGTCGCCGAAGACGATGAGCAGTACACCTACGAAGGAAAGGACGGCACCTACAAAGAACTGCAAGGAGAGTGTGAGTTTCGGGTTCTCAAGTTTGCTGACCGCTGCCGTAAAAAGCGGTGCGAGGCTGACCAAAACGCCGACATTGGATGCTGTGGTATGTTGGAGCGCGACATTCTCCATGAGAAAGTAAAGGAAAGTCCCCAAGAAGCCGGCAAGAGCAAATAACAGCTGGGCTTTGCGGCCATACTTCGGAGCCCGAACTCCCAGAACATAGCTCCGGGATTTTTTCATTTTGAGAAAAATCTTTCGTAAATTTAAATAGTTGAAATTGACTCTAAGGGTAATTCCTGCTGTTATAGTCTATACTTATATACAAGGACTATTATGGCTCGACCAAGAACTCTACCCGACGACCATTTCTGTTTCTCAACCTTCAGGAAAGGCGATTCCACCTATGTCTACGGCTATAGAAATGAGTGGGATCCGGAGAAGAAACAGTCAAGGATTGCCAAAAGAATTTATGTCGGCACGCTTAATGAAATTACCGGAAGAGTTAAGCTGGGCAAAAAATACTTATCAAATCATCCTGAGTACGAAGGCAAGACGCTTTATTTTGAAAATCGCACCCTCGTTGAAAGATCCGAGCAAGAGGTTGCAGCAGAAGTCGGGCAACGCGAAACTTCATGGGCTTCAAACAATCTTTCTTATGCTGCCACCTGGGCCCTTTGGCAGTTCGCATCCAAGAACCGAATTCTGCAAAACTTACAGGCGGTCTTTGGAAAACAACTGGGAACCAACCTCCTGGCTTTAGCTATCTATCAGCTTTTAGACGGGGGCGCGATGAACGGCTATGAAGACTGGCTTCCTGACAACTGGCTTCCTGTGAGCGCTCCCTTGAGCTCTCAGCGCATCAGCGAATTGCTTGCTCAAGTCGACCACGGGGATATGGTTAATTATTTCCGTTTACGATTTGATCGATCCAAAGCAAATTATCAGAAATGGCTTGAGGAACTAACACAGAACGCCAAGGAAAAAGGCTCGGCCACTGCGCCTTCAACATTGCAAAAAATGTATATGGCGCTGGACTCCACGGCAATAAGCACCTTCTCTATGACAATCGAGGATGCGGCTTACGGACACGCCAAACAGAATCCCGAACTCAAGCAAATAAACCTTACGCTAGCCGTTGATTTCTTGAACGGAGATGTCTGCTATGCCCGAGAAGATGAAGGTTCGATCACCGATAAGTCGGTCTATAGGTCCGTTCTGGCCCAGATGAAAAGTTACGGCTTTGACCTCGACGAGACAGTTCTGGTTACCGACCGCGGCTACTCGTCGATAATGAATCTCCAGAGTCTTTTTAATACCGACGTCAGCTTCGTCGCCGGCGTTCCTATCGTAGAAAAAGGCCTGAAAGATAAATTTGCGAAGTTCCGTGAAGCACTTTGCGACCTCGCTTTCTACAACAGCGAATACGACGTTTATTGCAGAACCATTAAGGAAGACTGGAAGCAAAACACAGAGGGCGGTTCGATAGATCGCACCTGCTTTGTGCATCTTTACCGATTCCCCGAAATTGCTCTATCGCAGCAAAAACAGTTACTCAAGAAAGTCGACAAAGCCCTGGATAAAAAGCGCAGCGGACGAGTCGTAGATCGAGATGACTGGAACTTTGTTGCCCGCTTCATCACCGAACGCAAAGAAGAGCATGACGGAAAAGAAAAGAAAATCTGGGAGAAGAACCTTGAGGCACTCCGATCCTGGGAGCGCACTGCCGGCTGCTTTGTTATCCGCAGCGACTGGCTCGAAGATCCGATCGAGGCTTTAAGAATTTATAGACGCAGAAACATCGTTGAGGTTGCGTTCAGACAATTTAAAGTCCTCAACGGAGGTAACCGACTGTACGCGACTCAAACTTCCTACATGGGCAAGCTGATGGTACATACGATAGCTCAGTCTCTGAGAATGGCCATTACCGTGCAAGCCAAGAGAAGAGAAACTCAGGAATTGAAGCTTCCCGATAACTCGGTAGAGAAATTGCTGACTGTCCTGAAGAAAGTAAGAGCAGTTCGAGCGCCAACAAGGTCCACATGGGTTGTTGAGCCGCTGACGAAAAAAGCCCAAGACATGCTTGAGCTTTTAAATCTACCTAAGCCTCCCATGACATTTAAGTCAATATAGAACTATGTCACGGGAGTTACGGTTCGGAGAGCGATGCGGATAAAGGCACCACAGTGCGATATAGCCGAGAAGAAATCGAGAAAAGAGGATTTGAAGAGGCGAGAGGTACTCCAAAAGAACTTTAGTCGAAATGAATGTGGCTCCCCAGACTACGGCACAAAACAATCCCAAGAAATGTCCTTTTGAAAGTCTGAATTCCATAACTTTTTCTAAAAAATATTGGATAAATTTCGCCTTTCAAGAAAGACAAAATCTGAATCATGGATCAGAGAAATCACTGATGTAATCAGTAGATAGGAGAAAGCTTAGATGCCGAATCAAGCAGAGATTTCAAAACGCCTATGCGCTGAGGTAGGTTCTAATTTAAACTTGAAGAAAAAAGAGATGGCAGGGGAAGAAGGATTCGAACCCTCGAATGCCGGAATCAGAATCCGGTGCCTTAACCAGCTTGGCGATTCCCCTGTGCTGAGAAAACAGAATTATACACAAAACAAAAAATCTTGCAGGCCTTAAGGCAGAAACAAATCAAGGCGCCTTGGAACGCCTTGTTTGTAAAAGAAAAAATATTTTTTAAGCGAGGCTAGAAGATCATTTCAGCAAGCTGAGAGATCAAAAAAGCACAAAGAGTGATAGTTGCACCGAGCTTAAATAATTTGACCTGTTGTTTTCTTAGGTCCCGTGCAGCGACGCGGGCTTTAGCACTGTCTCTATACATCGTGGACTCCTTTATTTGGTATTTCGTTGATTGAATTATATCTGAACTAGGGGAAGATTCTAGGTATTTATACCTAAGTAACATCAAAATGAGCGTAAATATTTGTGAGCTAACTATTAGAACGAACGGATCGATTGAGTTGCAGAAGGTGGATGAGAAGCAAGTGCGCCTATCCTCTAAATCTTTGAATAGGTGAGGTCGATTTTTCAGATATCTTTAGTCAGTGATCACACAAAAATTAGAATTTTTTTCTACTTCTAATTTCAAATTAGGAAGAGAAGGCGATCTACTGTTTTAATTGTCAGGCGGTCTAGGTAAGAAAAAAGCATTGGAACAGCTTGAAATTTCTTAGTAATTGATAATGATAATCAATAGCCGTAAATTTCATCAAACTTTACATGTTTTAAGTTGTATCTCCTTTATTTACAGCTATAATCCGACGATCAAACAGGGAAGCACCGCTTCTCCAATCTATAAACAAGCCCCCTTCGGGCATATCCGGAAAGGAAATATTTAAATGGCAGAAGAAACCAAAGTAGAAGAAAAGGTTGAGGAAAAAACAGAAGCCACAGCAGCTCCGGCTGAAGAAACAAAAGCCGAAGAAGTTAAGCCGAATCCTCTTCAGCGCACTATCGAGCTGACGATCTCTCGTAAAGAACTCGATGCTCGCGTAGCTAAAGCTCTTCGCGAAAAAGCAAAGAAAGCTAAATTCCACGGTTTCCGTCCCGGCCACGCTCCTGCCGCTATGGTCAGAGCAGCTTATGGTCAGGAAGTTCAGTTCGATGCAATCAATGCACTCGTTTCTGCTGCTTTCGTTGAAAAAGTTCAGGAAGGCAAATTCCATGTCTCCGGCTACCCGGATATCGCTCCGACCGAAGGCGCTCCTGAAAATGAAGACACAATGTCCTTCACCGCTACTTTCGAAGTCTTCCCTGACGTCGAAGTTCCTGATATGAAAGACGCTTCCGTTACAGAGTACGAGTGCGAACTCACAGACGCTGACGTTGAAAAGACTCTCGATGTTATGCGCAAACAGCGCGCCACTTTCGAAAAGGCTGACAAGGCAGCTGCCGACGGCGACCGCGTTGTCGTTGACTTCAAGGGAACCCTTGACGGTGTTGCTTTCGAAGGCGGTACAGCTAAAGACTACGCTTTCGCTCTCGGCCAGGGCAGAATGCTTCCTGAGTTCGAAAATGCAATTCGCGGTATGAAAGCCGGCGAAACTAAGACTTTCAACCTGACTTTCCCGGAAAACTATCCCGCCAAGGACCTTGCCGGCAAGGAAGTCCAGTTCGAAGTCACACTGAAAGAAGTTGACGAAGAAATTCTTCCGGCTCTTGACGACAAGTTCGCTAAAGACCTCGGTGTTACCGACGGTATCGACAAACTCAAGGCTGACGTTAAAGAAAACCTTCAGCGCGAAGTTACCGCCCGCCTGGAAGCCCGCACAAAGCAGAGCGCCATGAATGCTCTTCTGTCCGTTGCTAAGTTCCCGGTCCCGCACGCTGCTGTTGAAGAACAGAGAGAAGCTCTGGTTCATGATGCCATCGAAAACATGAAGGCTCAGGGAATTAACCTCCCCAACGACAGCATTCCTGCCAACGCTATGCTTGACCAAGCTGAGCAGAGAGTTCGTCTTGGACTGCAAATCAGCGCTATTGTTGAGAAAGAAAAGATTACTTCTACTGACGATCAGATCAAAGCTTTGGCAGACAACATCGCCAAGAGCTATGAAGATCCGAAAGAAGTCGTTGACTGGTACCTCAACAACCCTCAGCACAAAGCTGAGCTTGCCGCGGTTGTTGTGGAAAACAACGTCGTTGCTTGGGTTCTGAAGAACGCCCAGGTTAAGAAAGAACCGATCTCTTTTGAAAACCTGATGGGTCGCGGTCAGCAGGCTTAATCAATTTGATGCGTCAGAGGCTTGAATGCCTCTGAAAAATACAGACAAGTCGGCAAGGTACTCAGGTCCTTGCCGTTTGTCATTGAAAAACTACTACAAACCACGGAGACGCGTATGCCCGACTTTACAAACTTTAATTCTGCACTTATACCGATGGTTATCGAGCAGAGCGGACGCGGAGAGAGATCTTTTGACATTTACTCCCGCCTGTTGCGCGACCGCGTAGTCTTCCTGGTAGGACCGGTTACTGATCAGAGCGCCAATTTGGTCGTTGCTCAGCTGCTGTTCCTGGAAAGTGAAAATCCTGACAAGGATATCTCGCTGTATATCGACTCCCCGGGAGGAAGTGTTTACGCCGGTCTTTCCATCTACGATACGATGCAGTTCATTAAGCCTGACGTTTCAACTATTTGCTTAGGTATGGCAGCTTCCATGGGTGCGTTCCTGCTGGCTGCCGGCGCAAAGGGCAAACGTTTTGCGCTGCCCAACTCCCGCATCATGATTCACCAGCCGTCCGGCGGTACGAACGGTACTGCTGCGGATATCGAAATCCAGGCTAAGGAAATCTTGGAATTGCGCAGTCGTCTGAACACGATTCTTTCCGAACATACCGGTCAGTCCATTGAAAAGATCGCGGTTGATACAGAACGTGATAATTTCATGAGCAGCGCCCAGGCGGTTGAATACGGAATTATTGACGGCGTATTTAGAAAACGTTCCGAGCAAATCATTAGAAAAAAATAATTGATTTTGCGGATTAAAGATTTAAGGAAGTTATGAGCGATAACAAAGAGGGACCCGTCTGTTCTTTTTGCGGAGCCAAAAAGGGACAGTATTCCGAAATTTATAAGTCCAACATCGGAGATCAGTACATTTGCAAAGAATGTACTGAAGAGCTAGCTCGTTACTCCGGAGTCATTGAAGAAGCTTTGAAACGCTACCAGTATCTCGAAGCTCACAATAAGAACGCCGGCTCTGAAGCTCCGGGTAAAGAGCCTGAAGCAGAAGAGGCCGAAAAGCAGGATCCGATTTTGTACGGAGAGCTGCCCACACCGAAAGAAATCTACGCCAATCTTGACCAATACGTTATCGGACAGGAACAGGCGAAGAAAGTTCTTTCCGTTGCTGTCTACAACCATTACAAGCGCCTTAGAAGCAAATTCATCGGAGACGACTCCGATGAAAAGGTTGAGATCCAGAAGAGCAACATTCTCCTTATCGGCCCGACAGGTTCCGGTAAAACGCTTTTGGCTCAAAGCTTGGCCAAAATGCTGAATGTTCCTTTTGCAATTGCAGATGCAACGACCCTGACAGAAGCCGGCTACGTCGGTGAAGACGTCGAAAACGTCATTCTGAAGCTTCTGCAAAGCTGCAATATGGACCTGAAGCGCGCTCAGATGGGCATTATCTATCTTGACGAAATCGATAAAATTGCCCGCAAGAGTGAGAACCCTTCTATTACACGTGACGTTTCCGGAGAAGGCGTTCAGCAGGCTTTGTTAAAACTCGTTGAAGGCACCGTTGCCAACGTTCCTGCAGCAGGCGGAAGAAAGCACCCTCAGGGAAACAACATTCCGGTCGATACCTCTAACATCCTCTTCATTTGCGGCGGCGCTTTTGAAGGTTTGGACAAGATTATTCGCAGAAGAACCGAGCGCAGCGGCATCGGCTTTGAAGCCGACGTCAAGGGTGCGGACGATCGAAGCGAAGGCGAGGTGCTTCGCGACATCGAGGCCAAGGATCTGGTTCGCTACGGCTTGATTCCTGAGTTGGTTGGGCGTCTTCCGGTGATTGCGACACTTGATGACCTTGATGAAGAGGCCCTGATTCGTATTCTGACGGAACCGAAGAATGCGGTTCTGAAACAGTACGCACGATTGTTTGAAATCGAAGGCGTGGTTCTTGAAGTCCAGCCGGACGCTCTTAAGGAAGCGGCTAAGATGGCCCAGGAAAGAAAGACCGGGGCCCGCGGTCTGCGGTCCATTATTGAGAATGCGCTCCTTTCTGCCATGTTTGAAATTCCAAGCAGAAAAGACGTCGCCAGAGTGGTGGTGAAAGCCTCCACGATGAGAGACGGACAAGCCGAGTTCATCACTAAATAACGGTGAAGAGGAGGTTGCTTCTGCACCTCCTTTTTTCTTCTTGGGTGGTTCCTTTCTCCACCATCCCTTGATTAAGGTCCCCAAAATAGCCACAAAATCTTGAGAGGCTTAAGGCGAGGGGCCTTTTACTTTTGATACAGTATAGAAACGAATTTTAAATATTTGGCGCCCTTGATTTTTTTTCAAGCGTCCCCAAGTAGTAACTTACGTAGTGTATTTTTTAGCAGTAAGGATTTAGATGATTCAGAAACGTACAACTAATTCAAATCCGATGATGTCGGTATTACCTCTGAGAGACATTGTTGTCTTCCCTCAGATGGTTGTGCCGCTCTTCGTCGGACGCGAGAAGTCGCTTAGTGCTCTTCGCAATGTCACGTCTTCTGAGAAGGCGAACAAAGAGCTTTTGCTCGTCGCACAGCGCGATGCAGGCATCGAAGATCCATCTTCCGATGATTTGTTTGATGTCGGTACGGTTGCGCGTGTCGTCCAGTCTTTGAAATTGCCTGACGGTACTTTCAAAGTCCTGGTTGAGGGTATTCGCCGTGTCCGAGTTACTCAGTACAAAGAAGACGAGCAAATTTTTGCTGAAGTTGAAGACATCCCACAGGATAAGATTTCCCAGCGTACTTTCGAGCCGCTGCGCAGAACCATCCTGACGGCCTTCACCGAATACCAAAAGAACAATAAGAGAATTACGAACGATCAGCTGAATCGGATTTCTTCATTGACCGATCCAGAGCAGCTCATCACATCCATTGCCCAGCTTCTGGTCCTTTCTCCGTCCCGCAAGCAAGACCTGCTTGCCACGGTCGGCACTAAGGATCGTCTTGAACTTCTCTTCGATATGCTCGAGGAAGAAGTCGACATTCAGCAGACGGAAAAACGCATCCGCGGCCGTGTAAAGAAGGCGATGGAAAAGAACCAGCGCGACTATTACCTCAACGAACAGGTAAAAGCCATTCAGAAAGAATTAGGCGATACCGATGAAGAGTTTGAGGAAATCGAGCGCAAGATTAAAGCCGCTAAGATGAGCCCCGAAGGCGAAGAAAAGGCCCTCGGCGAACTCAAGAAACTGCGCCTGCAAGGTCAGAATAGTGCAGAAGCCAATGTGATCCGTAATTACATTGACACGCTGATTTCTTTGCCTTGGAGCAAGAGAACCCGTGTCAACACGAATCTCATCAAAGCAGAAGCCGTTTTGGAAGAAGACCATTACGGCCTCGAGAAGGTGAAGGAACGCATCCTTGAATATTTAGCGGTTCAGAGCCGAGTCAAGAATGTGAAATCTCCGATCCTCTGCTTAGTCGGACCTCCCGGAGTCGGTAAAACATCTTTGGGCCAGTCTATTGCCCGCGCGACCGGACGTAAGTTCGTGCGTTTGGCTTTAGGCGGCGTAAGAGATGAGAGCGAAATCCGCGGTCACAGAAGAACCTACATCGGTTCCATGCCCGGTCGAATTCTTCAGAGCCTGACAAAGGCGGAAACCAACAACCCGCTTTTCCTGCTCGACGAAGTCGATAAGATGGGTATGGACTACAGAGGCGACCCTGCGGCTGCGCTCTTGGAAGTGCTTGATCCGGAACAGAACAACACCTTCCAGGACCACTATGTCGAAGTGGATTTCGATCTGTCGCACGTCATGTTCATTGCAACCAGCAACTCTATGAACATTCCGGCGCCGCTCTTGGACCGTATGGAAGTAATTCAGCTCTCCGGCTACACGGAAGATGAAAAGCTTCATATTGCTCAGAGACATCTGATTCCGAAACAGATGAAGCTGAACGGCGTTAAGCCGGGAGAACTCGAGATCGAAGACTCTGCCATTGTTGACATCGTTCGCTACTACACCCGCGAAGCCGGTGTCCGCAGCTTAGAGCGCGAGATCAACAAGATCTGCCGTAAGACCGTTCGTGACATCCTTCTGAAGAAGACCAAAGGAAAGGTTGTTGCCAATTCCGACAATCTGGATTACTTCCTTGGTGTGCGCCGCTACAACTTCGGCGTTATGCACAAGGGCAATCAAGTCGGCCAAGTCACTGGTCTTGCCTGGACAGAAGTCGGCGGCGATCTTCTGACGATCGAAGTCGCGACGATGCCGGGCAAAGGTCAGATCACCCGCACGGGCTCTTTGGGCGACGTAATGAAGGAATCTGTCGAGGCTGCCCGCACGGTGGTTCGCTCCAGAGCCTCCCGCTTGGGCATTACTTACAAACAGATTTCGGAAACGGATATTCATGTCCACTTCCCGGAAGGTGCTGTGCCTAAGGACGGTCCAAGTGCAGGTTCTGCCATTACGCTGGGCCTGGTTTCCGCTCTGACGGGTATCCCGGTTAAAGCCGAAGTGGCAATGACGGGCGAAATCACGCTGAGAGGCGAAGTCCTTCCGATCGGCGGACTGAAAGAGAAACTTTTAGCTGCGCTTCGCGGCGGAATCAAAGAAGTCTTGATTCCTGAAGAAAACGTGAAGGATTTGGAAGAAGTACCGGCAAACGTCAAGGAAGGATTGGTGATTCGTCCCGTTCGTACTATTGATGAAGTTTTCCAGTACGGCTTATCCAAACAGCCGGAAGCCTTACCGCAGACAATCGAACAGCCGATGGCTGCAAAACAGTCGATTGAGGTAGGAACTTCGACAGCGGGATCGACCGCGCCTAATTAAGACCATCCGGTCTAAGAGGAGGGGGCTTCGGCCCCTTTTGTTTTTGTCTCGTAGCAAACCGGTTGAATATACGAAACAAAAAGAAGCAATTTTGCTGTTTTTTGGAAGACTGATCAAAAATCTATTTGTTGGCATTAACGACAACTTGGATGGGTTGAGAAGATTCAAAAACATGGGGGCAATTTCAATAAAAATAGATGATACTTATCCATCAACCTCAGGTCGTATAAGAAAATTTGTCGCACAAATAGGGAGATTTGCCTAGAAAACCTTTAATTCGCCTACAAATACTGCTATTATTAACGAATCAGAGTTTATTTACCCCTTTAACTCTCTCGGAGGGAATGATGAATAAAGCAGATCTCATAGAAGCCGTCGCAATTAAATGTGACATCTCCAAGCTCGCCGCTCAGCGTGCTGTTGACGCAATGATCGACACAATTACAAATTCATTGCAGAACGGCAAAGAAGTTCAGCTGCTGGGTTTCGGCACGTTTTCTGTCGTTGAACGCGCCGCTCGTAAAGGCCGCAATCTTCGTACGAATAAATCGATTGAAATTCCCGCAAGAAAAGTTCCGAAGTTTGTCGCTGGCAAAAATTTAAAAGATGTAGTAAAATAGAATCTTTCGTGATTGAGACAACGAAATCTCAGTAACGAAGGATGCTTAGCTCAGTTGGTAGAGCGGCGCCCTTACAAGGCGTAGGTCGGGAGTTCGAGACTCTCAGCATCCACCAAGGAGTGGTAGTTCAGTTGGTTAGAATACCGGCCTGTCACGCCGGGGGTCGCGGGTTCGAGTCCCGTCCACTCCGCCAAGATTCCAGCCTCGTGAGAAATGTCTCGCGGGGCTTTTCTCTTTTCAACGCCATTTTTAGACTAGAGAATCCGACTTATAAATCCTCTTTGATAAATAAGTTCTCAATAATTCAAACAGATAAACTTATTTTATTTTCTTTTTCAATCTTCTCCATAAGGAGGTTGCTTGTAATTAATCCGAAGTAAATAGATTACAAATAAAAACATTTTTTACAATCCTTTTTCTTTATAACTTTTCTTTGCTTTAATTCAAATAGATTCCCAAAAATTGTTTGTACAAAACGGATGAAAAATTAGCGTGCTTCACTTTAGAGGGTTTTTTTGTCTTAAAGGGTTACATATAATCAGCCCTTCTTGAATGCTTCCTTCGGCTCACTGTTGTTGGGGTGAGCGCTAAAGAATGTATAAAACAAAGATAAAGGATCCCATGAAGCACCTAAGACAGAGAACAAAAACTCAAAGAGCAAATGCAGCCATTCTTTCAATCCTGACCGTTTTGTCCCCGCTCCAGGTTTTCGGTTCGGTTTTGGCACCTATCGATTTAGGAGAATATTTTTTCGAGGTTTATGCCACTGCGCAAAAACCGGCATTCTCCGGACCAGTTGAAAGAGCTCTAAAGAAGGAACTGGAAGACTTCGTTGGCTCAGGAGATTACAATTTCTTTTCTAAAGAAACGGAAATTACCTGGAATGTATGGGCGGAAGGCAACATTACCGGCAACTCAGTTCATTCCAAAGACAAAGACCTAACGCTTACGGCCGAGAAGGGCAGTTTTGTTCTCTCGCCTGAAGCTGTCGCCAGCGGCGGCTTTGGTTCTGCCGTCGTGGCCGGATTTAAAAGTTCGGTTCAAATCTCCGCGGGCGAAAGTATTGTTCTGAACAGACCCGCACATCCGGAAGACCAAAAAGATCATCTTTCGATTGCGTTGGGAGAGGGTTCAACAGCTTCCTTGAAAGCTAAAAATATTATTGTGAACGGCTCTATCGGTTGGATGCCCGGCGCCCAAGCCGCACTCAAGGCTTCTGAGAGTGTTCATATCGCTTTATCTGAACAAAAGAGAAACTCCGTCCATCATCCTTTATGGGTTTTTGACAGTTCGTTTATTATCGATGCCCCGACCGTTGTTATTGACAGAGACGTTTCGGTTACTCAAATGGGTGATGAATATCACTCGTTCGTCCAGATCGGCATGGATCTGGAAAGTGGAATTGAAACTAAAGATATTTTGTTTAACGGGCGTGTGCTCGTCGGTGCCGGAACTTCTTTTGAGGCCGGTTCATCGAATTCGATAGCTTTTGAGAAAACGCTGACCATCCACGAAGGGGCCAAAGCCGATATCGAAAGCAGACACATTTCGATTGACGAATTGAAGTTTCATGGGAACGGCGGTTTAGCTTCGCTCGCGGTTCATCCGGAAGGTTCATTGAGCTTTTCTCGTCCTGTCACTGTCAAGGACGGAGCTGAGCTGAATATTTCTCTAGGAAAAAACAGTCGGCTTACGGGCGCTGTCTTTACCGATGATCAGACGGGTTCCGGAGGTTCCTTTATTTCCTTGGGCGCGGGAAGTGTTTGGCAAAACGCCATGCATTCCAACGTCACTGAATTGAAGGTTTCTGAAGGCGCTGTCATTGAAGTCGGAAGCGAAAAGGGTTTCCGTCCGCTTCAGATTCAACAGCTCAAGGGATCGGGCGCGACCTTTTACCTTCCCGGCGGAAGAGCCGGAAGCATTAATCAGACGCAGGGCGGCGAGGGCGTGCACTCGGTTTATCTCGGAACGAGCGGCGCCAGCATTACTGAAACAAAGTTGGTTCAACATGTTTTCAGTTATGATGATTCACTTCCGGACGCCGGCAGAGCGGAATTCATTTTAGCCAACGACGGGCTTGTGGATGCCGGTCCCTACCAAAACAAGCTCGATCTACAGCCGGTTGATTACGACGATAGACGTGTCTGGCTGATTACAGCTGAAAAAGAAGAAAAACCGACGTCACCCGTATTTCCTCCGGACTCAAACGGCCCTTCGGAGAATCCGGATGTTCCTCCATCTGTACCGGGAGGTGTGCCTGTCACTCCGCCGACAGGCCCCGACAACTCTCAAAACCCGCCTGTGCCTGACGGATTATCCCGTACCGGACAAACGGTTCTGTCGGTGGTCAGCTCCGGTGCTTCCGTGGTTCAATACCTCAGCTCTTTGGCTGATTTGAGAGAAAGAACCGGCGAGATCAGACGCGGTTCATCTGACGGCGCCTATGTTCTGGGCAGATACGAAAAAGGCCGGTTTGATCCTTATGCCGGCGTACACAGCAAACTGAGATACACCACAGTTTCGCTCGGCACAGATAAAAAGATTGATCCGAACTGGATTGTCGGAGCTCAAGTGGGCTTTACCGACGGAGACGTGAGAGTGAAGGGAGGAGCCGGTAAAACTGACATTCACTCTATCGGCGGTAAGGCTTACCTGACTTGGTTTGATGAGAATGCTTATGTCGATACGGTTTTGACCTTTAATCGCCATAAGCAGAAAATTCGAGCCCACCTAATGGAAGGCACAAGTGTTCGTGCGCCATACCATAACCTTGGCTTCGGTATTTCTTCCGAAGGGGCCATTCGTTTTAACTTCCTGAAGAACCAGGACGGATCCAATTGGTTTATAGAGCCTCAAGTCCAGCTTTCTTATTACCGATTGCTCGGGGAAGACCTCTCGTTCTCTCACGGTATGAAGGTAAAAATTGATGACTCCGACAGCTTGAATATGCGCCTTGGCTTGACGGCTGGCCGCTCGTTCAATCGTCCTGACGGACAAAATGTCGGAAATCTGTACGTTAAAGCCGGTGTGAACCACGACTTTTTAGGTAAGACAAAAATCCGAATGAACGAGTTTGAGTTCAAAACCCGTTCGCTGGGAACGCGCTTTTATTTCGGCGTTGGCGGTGAGCTCGTCATTGGAAACCAATGGAAGGCGTTTGCTCAGATCGGCGGAGAGCACGGTAATCGTCTGAATGTCGACCTGTCCTGCAAGGCCGGAATCAAATACAGCTTCTAAGAAGAAAACCCGAGCCGGAATTTCCGGTCTCGGGTAATTTGAGTTGAATGGTTCCTTAATTTACAGGCGGCAGTTCAGCGGCTAAGCGATCAAATTCTTCGAGCCATTCTTTTTTCCAAGCGGCTTTTTGCTCGTCGCTGACCCAAGCGGCCTCAATGCTGTTTTCCAACATCTTGCGCAGCTGAGGCAGTGTGAAGTCGAGCCAGTTGTGCATAAGAAGCCAGGATTCGGAAATAGAAATATGGTGCATCGTCGGGTCATCGCTGTTGGGGAAGACTTTTAGCCCCAGCTCAACCATCTTGCGAACCGGATGCTTAATGGCCCATTCTTCGTCCGATAAAGTCCTGAGATAATAAGAATTGGTCGGAACAACTGCAAAATGCATATTGGCTGTTTTTGCTTCTTCGACAAGTTCCGGACTATCGATAATCGTGTAGCCGTGATCGATGCGGTCAGCACCGAGAAGTTTCATGGCAGTTTCAACGTTGCGCCAATGTTCTCCGAACTCGCCGGCGTGGATCGTGATTTTGAAACCGGCATCTTTTGCCATCTTGAAGGCTTTCCAAAAGTTTTCCGGTTCATGATTGGTCTCCCGATAATCAATACCGATCCCGATGGTGTATTGATCAGGGTGCCGGATCATTTCTTCAACGAGTTCGACTGCCGCTTCAGGTGTATCTTCTCGGTCGATAGAAGGGATGGAGCGGGCGACAACACCATAACGCTGAAGACCTTGTCTGATGCCTTCATTGATCGCCTGACGAGCTTCGTCGTAACTCATGAAATGCTTTAGCCCCGTCCAGTTCCAGTAGAACTCAATATATTTGACGCCTTGACTGGCAACCCTTTGGATATGCTTGAGTGTGATACGTGTTAAAAAAGAGGGCTTGGAAAGCACCTTGCTTTCCAAGCACCTGAAGATTCGTAAAACGCCGATTGGCTTGTCGCCGCGAGTATAGAAACTATTGATATCTTCTTGACTGACATCAGCACCGGATTCAGCAACAAGTTCTTCGAAAGTCTCTTTACCTGTGGTGCCTAATAGATGGCAACGTAGTTCAAGTTTAGGGAAGGTTTTGAAAAATCAGAGCCATTCTTCGGGAAGCTGCTTAGAGAAGGGAGAATCCGGAACGAAACCGGGATTATCTGAACGCATAAAGCCTCTCTTTGTCTGGATTTGAGTCTCACTAAATATACAACTGAAAACTTTCTAAGCTCATGAGCCCGTGATTCATATCGTTACAAAGAATGAAAAACTAAGGCAAAACCTGAACCTCGGAGTCTCAAATGCTCGCAAAAAATTCCTGATCGGTAAAATTTGGCCATACCTCAAATACAAAATCACCGTATCTCACGGAGAGTTCAAATGATCGACAGCATCCTTGCCGTTATTGTTCTCATCATTGCAGGTTGGGCCATAGCAAAAAATTACGACGCCAAAGTTGTCTTGTTTATTGCAGCGCTCGTTCTTCTTTACTCCGGACTTCTCTTAGGACACAACGTTCTTGGAGCAAAGGCCACCACGGGATTGTCCTGGGTGGATCCTTTTAAAGTCATCAAAGATCAATTTGTTCGTCAGTACAGCAATGCAGGTTTAATCATCCTCACGCTTTTCGGTTTCGCTGCCTATATGTCTCATATAGGCGCGTATGATATGGTCATTAAGGTTTTGACGAAGCCGCTATCTACGTCCGCAAGCCGATCATCTTGATTCCGATGGTCTTCTGGGTTGGGACCTGCCTGCAGATCATTATCCCGAGCGCCGCCTCGCTTGCTGTGATCTTGATGGCAACATTATTCCCGGTGCTGAGAGCCGCCGGAATGTCTACCTTAACGGCTGCAGCCCTGATTGCCACAACTGCCACGATCGTTCCGACTCCCCTCGGCGGTGACAACGTGGTCGCGGCCCGAGTGCTGGGATTTGAAAACGTTGTCGATTACGTAGCATTCCACTTGGCACCGATCACGATTCCGGCCTTGTTTGTGATGGGTATCGTTCATTATTTCTGGCAGACTTACTTGGACAAGAAAGATGCCGTACTGCTGAAAGAGCTGGATAAAGAAACGGTTATTGAAGCCGAGCGTCCCGAGAAAAATACACCGACCTGGTACTTTATTTTCCCGATCCTCCCGCTGGTTTTAGTGATCTTCTTCTGGGTCTTTTTCAGAAAAGCCAAAGTCGGTCTGGTAGAAATCACACTTTTCTCCTTAGTCCAGGCATTTGTCTGCGAACTCTTTAGAAAACGCAATGTTAAGGACGGTATGAAGGATCTCGGAATCTTCTTCAAGGGTATGGGCGACGGCTTCTCTAAAGTTGTCGTCCTGATCGTTGCCGCTTCTTCTATGGTGTTCGGACTTCGTGTTATGGGCTTGATTGACGCCATTTCGAATTCCATTTCCAATTTCGAAAACGCTAAGGTCGGTTTAATGCTGGCGTTCTCCGGCATTACCGGTTTGATTACCTTCATCAGCGGTTCCGGCAATGCTGTGTTCTACAGCTTTATTGAACTGATTCCGCAGATTGCGCAAAAAGCCGGCATTGATCCGATCATGGTCGCGCTGCCGATGCAATGTATGTCCAACCTGTTCCGCTCCATGTCTCCGGTTGCCGCTGTGATCATCATCGTCTCGGCATCCGTGAAGGTCAATCCTCTGGTTCTCGTCAAACGTACCTGGGTTCCTCTGATGAGCGGAGTCTTGGTCGTTTTGGCGCTTTCGTTCTTCAAATACATGTGAGCAGTCAACGGTGCAGGCAGGAAACTGTCTGCACTAAATTAGTCAAGGTTTGAAATTGTCTTTAGAAAAAGCAAAAAATCATCTGGTGAAATTCGGTCTTGAAGATCGAATTCGGGTTGCAAAAGAATCGACTGCTACGGTAGCGCTTGCCGCCAAAGCGTTCGGCTGTGAAGAAAAGAAGATTGCTAAGACTTTGTCGTTCATGCTCCCGAGCGGTCCGATCCTGGTGCTAACCGTCGGTGATGCACGAATCGACAATGCCAAGTTCAAACACGCTTTCGCGGCAAAGGCAAAGATGATTAAGCCGGAAGAATGTGAAAAAATAATCGGACATGCACCGGGAGGTGTATGTCCGTTCGGTATCAATGACGGCGTGAAAGTCTATTTAGGCGAATCGCTCAAAAGCATGGATTCTGTTCTTCCTGCCTGCGGAACATCCGACACCGGCGTCGAGCTCACTATTCCGGAATTAGAGAAAGCTTCCTGCAGCGCAGGATGGGTCGATATCACCAAAACACCGTCAAGCTAACTCAAGACATCTTTCATTGGGGTCTGCAGCCACTGGTCGCGCAGACCTTCTTTGACCCAGCGGCTTTCTGCATTGTCTCCCTGGAGCAGAGAGTTGCTCATATCCATGGAGAACTCTTCGAAACATTCCTCAAGTGTCTTGCTGTGTGCATCGGCGAGAAGTGCCCAGCTGCTGTTGGCGTCGGCTCCGATTCGAACGACATAATTCGTGGGAATTAATCTGTTGAGAAGTGCGTCCACGGCCTCCGGATAGCTTCCGATCTTATCGGCCAGTTCGACATTGGTCATCTGAGGGTTACCGACTTCTTTAGCCAGCATGAGGATCCGGAGGAGGGCAACTGCGGACAGCAGGTCGTCTCCGCTCTTATCAAAGTCTTTATAGCGTCTGGCGCGCAGCATCGGAAGCGTGGCGGTAATCGCAGCGCCGGCCAAAACGAACATCCAGTTGATGTACATCCAGGTCAGAAGAACGGGGATGGCGGCAAAGGCACCGTAAATCGTGGTGTAGGAGCCGCGCATTACGTAAATGCCGAAGCCCCAGCGGAAGACGGTAAAGACCAAGGCAATCAGAGAGCCTCCGACGAGGGCGTCTCTCCACAGTACTCGACAGTTAGGAACGTATTTATAGAGAGCCGCGAGAATGATCGACTGGAAGATCAGCTGACCGATGGGAATAAGCCACTTCGCATATACCGATAAGTGGCCCGCCATCGCCATGCCGGTTAAATACGATGAAGCGGCAAGGCTGATGCCGATGGCAACCGGCCCGAGCGTAAGAAGCGCCCAATACATCAGAACTCTTTGCCATAAGCTTCTGAGCTTGAGCACTTCGTAAGTGGCGTTCAAAGCCGAGTCGATGGTCGCAATACAAAGCAAGGCAGAAATGACCAAGCCGATCAAACCGAAGGCGGTTAAGCCGGCGGCTTGCGTAGCAAACTGTTTGATATAGCCCAATATTTGCTCACTGTACTGAGCCGGAAGGAGTGTCGAGAAAATAAACTGCTCGAAGGCTTCACGGTAGGGAGCAAAGAGCGGGAAAGCGGAAAAAGCCGCCATGATGACCGCTAAGGCCGGAACAATGGAAAGAAGGGTCGTCAGGGTCAGGGAGGAGGCGACTTGTTTTAAAGAGGCCTTGTCGATACGTTCCATCACGAACATACCGAAATTCCACATTCTTTCTAAACATGCATGTTTGGTGACAAATGCCGGTATCTGACGACTCATAATTTTTCCTTTAGCACTCGACGACGCAGACGGCCAAGCCGCCGAGACTTGTTTCTTTGTATTTATTCGCCATATCCTTGCCGGTCTGCATCATAGTTTCAATGACCTGATCCAGACTTACATAATGGGAGCCGTCTCCCATCATGGCTAAGCGCACGGAGTTGACCGCTTTAACGGCGGCAATACCGTTGCGTTCAATGCAGGGAATTTGTACCTGGCCTCTGACCGGGTCGCAGGTCAGACCCAAGTGGTGTTCCATACCGATTTCGGCGGCGTTTTCAATTTGTTCGTTGGTGGCGCCGAGCGCTGCGGCTAAGCCGGCGGCAGCCATGGAGCAAGCGACACCTACTTCGCCTTGGCAGCCGACTTCTGCTCCGGAAATAGAAGCGTTCTTTTTATAGAGTGCACCGATGGCGCCGGCGACTAATAAGAACGTACGGATGCCTTCTTTATTGGCCTGTGGAATGAACTGGCGGTAATAGTTAATGACAGCGGGAATAACACCGGCTGCACCGTTGGTCGGGGCAGTAACAACTCTTCCGCCTGCGGCATTTTCTTCGCTGACGGCAAAGGCGTAAGCGTTGATCCAGTCAATGACCTGCAGCGGATCGTCTGCGACTTTAAGAGGGCTATTAAGAAGCTTTTCGTAAAGTTCATTGGCGCGGCGTTTGACTTTTAGAGGGCCGGGCAAGCATCCCTTTGCGTTCAGACCGCGGTCGATACACATGCTCATCACGGACCAAATGTGATCCAGCGAATCGTCGATCACTTCGCGGCTGCGGATGACCTCTTCATTGGCTCGGATCACGGCTTCCATGCTCAGTCCGTGTTTACGGCACTGCTCCATGAGTTCATTGGCCGTGGAGAACGGATAGGGAAGCGCCTTTTTATCTTCTTCGGTAGCGGGAAGGGCGCGAGGTTCCTGCTTGAGCTTGGCTTCTTCTTCGGTTTCGATAAAACCGCCGCCGACGGAATAGTATTTTCTGGTCAGGAGTTCTTTGCCCTTATCGTCGAACGCTGTAATGATCAGCGTGTTGGTGTGGTAAGGATCGAGAACAGAAGGCTCAAATGTAAGGTCGGTACTGTAGTGGAAGGGAATCGGCTTGCAGCTGTCGAGCAGCAGGCGATCTTTTTCTTTGATGTCCTGAATCCATCCTGGAATGGAGTCCACATCGATAACAGACGGGCTCTTGCCCATTAAGCCGAGAAGCACTGCGCTGTCTGTGGCATGTCCGATACCCGTTGCGGCAAGAGACCCCATTAGTCTGACTTTAATGTCTTCGATTTCGGGGAAGAGATGCTTATTTCTCAGGAGGGAAATAAAGTTGCGGCCTGCACGCATCGGCCCGACAGTGTGGGAGGAAGAGGGACCGATACCGATACGGTACATGTCAAAAACAGAAATGTTCATATTGCCTTCTTATATATGTCTAGATAATGCCCGATTGATAACCGAACGAAATACAAAACTGCCTCAAATCGGTTATTCTTTTGGTGCACGCATTCTATAGTTTTTGGCCGTTGGAAGGAACTGAATTTTCATGAAAATCAAAGCGTTGTTGGTTGCTGCCGTATTAGCCGGAGAATTCGGTTTGTGTTTTGCCTCAACAGACGGCGACTTAATTCAAGGCGTGATACCTTATCCCGACAGTGTTTCCGTGACTTCTGTGGTGATTGAACCGTTCCATCCTGAAATTGAAAGGCACACCGAAGGCTTCAATAGCGGATTTAAACCGCTTTGCCTGAAGATAACTCGAGTTCGTGAAGCTCAAGGTGCTTCTTGGGTGACTCAGACAAACGTCAAGCCTCTTTTTAGTGAAGAGGCTTGTCGAAAGGCAGCGATGGAAACGCCGAGCAGGCGCGAACATTTGCTTCATCAGGACTGAGGAGTCCTCTTCGCAGGTGTGCCGTGAATTTCTGTGGTGAAGAACCGCAACAAAAGCAAACCTAATCCAAGCGCCACCGTGCACACGGCAAAAGACGTTGCCTGAATATTTCCTAAGCTCACGATCGGAGAGACGATGCCTCCGAGCAAGAAACCGATGCTTCCGATGATGGCAGAAGCCGCGCCGGCGTATTTTCGACCTAAATTCATGGCGGTTGCCGTGGCGCCGGTAAAGATAAAGCCTAGGCAGAAAACCATCAGCAGCAGGCAGCCTTCATAGGTATACAAGTCTTTTGTCGTTAAGGCGAAAATAAAACCGGCGATTGAAGCGATCAGACTGCCTGCGGTTCCGAAGTATGTGGCTTTGGCCGTCGTAGAGAAGCGAACGGCAAGCAGGGCGCCTGCGCCGATCGCGACTGCGTTTAGGGCAAAAATCAGAGAGAAATGGAATTGAGAGAGACCGTATTCATTCTGAAGAATGAACGGTGTCGAAGAGATTTAGGCAAAAAGTGCGCCCATACCTAAGCCGAAAACTGTCGTGAAGACCGCAAAATTCGGAACCTTGCAGACCAAAGCAAAGCCCTCAAAAGAGCGCCAGAAAGAGCCTTGTTCGCGGGCTTCTTTCGGAAGCGTTTCTTTAACCGGAATCACCAAAGCTGTAATCACCACTCCGATGCCGAGAAGTATGTAGAAAATACCACGCCATCCGATGAGGTCAGCAACCGAACCGCCGATAACCGGAGCCGCAACCGGTGCGATTCCGTTGACGGCACCGACAATAGCAATGATCTTTGCCAGCTCTTTACCGGAGTACAAATCGGTCGGAGCCGAACGCGAGTAAACAATGGCGCCTGCGCCGCCCAAAACTTGAAGAAGCCGCGCGAAGTTGAAAGTGTCGATGTCTTGGGACAAGCAGCAAAAAAGCGTGGCTGCGATGTAAAGAAGAAGAGAAAAATACAGAACCGGTTTGCGGCCGTACCTATCGCTTAAAGGCCCGAAAATAATTTGGCCGACTGCAAGCCCGACCATACAGAAGGTCAGGCCTAATTGAACGGAAGAAACAGAAGTAGAGAACACTCTTGTCATCTCCGGCATGGCCGGAAGGTACATGTCGATGACAAACGGTCCGAAGGCCGAGAGCAACCCCAACACAATGATTAAGTAAACCGAATACATGCAAATCTTTAATGAAAGTCAGGCGCGCAGTTTAAGACTTTTAGCAGCTGATCTTGTCATTTTCTCTGCCAAGTCGAGTTTGAGAGAAAAAATATTTTCCTTTACAAATGTGAATGAATATGAGCAATAAAAAGAATTAAAAGGGAGACCACTATCTAACTTCTTCATTTTTTTGCAGTTCACAAATCTTTGAGGGAAACTGTTTGATGTTTATTCAGAAGATGAAGCCTTTCATCGAGGCCGTATTGGTTGGAAAGAAGGTTATCGTGAGCATTAGCCAAATTAAAAATATGAAAAAAGGAGTAGGTCTAACTCTGGGTGAAAATTTTGGGTTAAAAGATGGTTATCACAGGAAAAAGGGGTATTAATTGGGATAAATCCTTAAGAAGAAGATCTGTGTTCTATCAAATTGTTTCTTTATGTTAATGTATCGCGGTAGTGTCAATTTCTCGGAGACATTTCAATGTTTAAAACAAAAGTGTTAAGGAAGCTCTGTAAAATGCTTGATTCTTCCCAATGGCCTTTAGAGACTTAAT
>ERZ773239.970-NODE-970-length-25026-cov-8.371471_pt1 | contig 25026 bp, 15 predicted proteins | sample MGYA00580521_ERZ773239 | MGnify/ENA primary metagenome ERZ773239 (study PRJEB29015, sample SAMEA2737801) | human gut metagenome | biome: human gut; feature: human-associated habitat; material: faeces | place: China | collected 2012 ... | reverse complement strand
TGCCGCACCTCGCTCGCCGTATCGGCACTTAGAATTATGCGGTATTGCCTTAAAGTGTAACGGATGACCGCCTCTTTAGGCAAAGGAGTGTATTGTATTATGACCTACCGCGTTCTGCGCATTGATGAACAGCTGTATGGCTGTGAGGAGCTGCCTGCCGGGCAGCCGGTGCTGTGTGATGTTCTGCTGGCCGATGCCGCCGGTACCCAGCGGGTGCTTCCCTACCCCGATGAAGCCCTGACAGCCCAGAACATCCAGGAGGGCGATACCGTTGCCCTGCTGCCGGACGGCACGCTGAAAAAACTAAGGTGTATCTGACACCCTAGGGTAAGCCCACACTTTGCAAAAGATTCACCGTAACTTTACATCGGTATGGTTGCAGCCTGCAGCCAAATGGCCTATACTGAAATTAAGAACCAACAGGAAAGTGTGGATCACTATGACCTACCATGACATCAAACACAATGCCGAAGTAAACGAGCTGCTGAAAAAGGGCAACCAGAATTTGGGACTTTTGGGCTTTACCGACCATTCGCAGGCGCACTGCATCCATGTGGCGGAAACCGCTGCGCACATCCTGAAAAAGTTTGACTACAGCGCCCATGATATTGAGCTTGCTAAAATTGCCGGGTACATGCACGATATCGGCAACGCCATCAACCGCACCCACCACGCGGAATACGGCGGCCTGCTGGCCAACGAGATTTTGAAGCAGTATGATTTGAGCGTTGCGGACCGCATTACCATTGTTTCGGCCATTTCCAACCATGACGAATCCACCGGCGGCGCGGTGGACCCCATTTCGGCTGCGCTGATTATTGGCGACAAAACTGATGTGCGCCGCAGCCGCGTGCGGGAAAAGCCCAAAGCCAGCTTTGACATCCACGACCGGGTCAACTATGCCGTAACGGACCAGACATTAAAGATCAACACCGACAAAAAGGTCATCTCGCTGAATCTGCAGATCGACACGGACATCTGCTCGATGTACGAATATTTCGAAATTTTCCTGAACCGCATGCTGATGTGCCGCGGCGCCGCTGACCTGCTGGGCGCCACCTTTAAGCTGACGGCCAACGGGGCGAAAGTGTTGTAAAATTATAATCCTGTATCAAAAAGCTCAGGCTGTTCCCTGTTGGGGGCAGCCTGAGTTTTTATACCATGGAAAATCATTCCGCCGTTTTACAGATTCAGCATATACGTTTCCATTTGCATCGTCCTTACCGCCGCTCTTCATGATTCTGCCGGAACAAACGGCAATTCAATGTTTTCCTCGTCCACAGGCGGGGTTTGGGTTGCGCTGGGGGGCAGGGTTTCTGTCGGTTCCTTCGTGTTGTCCGCCGGTTCGCCGTCACCATTTTCTGCGGGCGCGGCACTGGCGGTGGGCTGACCGGCGGCGTTCAGCACCGGTGTTTTTTTCGTTGCGGGCTTCTGGGTCGGCTTGGGGGCAGTTGTCTGCTGCGGGACAGTAGTTGCCGTGGGCTGCGGTTCAGCCGTCGCGGCGGGCTGCGGCGTGGGCTCTGCCGGGACGGCATCATTCGTTTCCGCCTGCCGGGTCGGCTCCGGGGTTGGCCGGGTACCTGCCTGCGGCCGGTGCAGTGCAAAGGCAGCGGCAAGCACCACGGCAGCCACCACAACGGCCAGGACTATTTTTTTCTTCATTGCTGTTTTCCTTTTTATATTTGGGGGCGTTGCGGCATCAGCCTGCCACGCTGTAACGCTGTGCGGCGGTGGTCAGGTCATCCAGCGCGCGGAGCAGGTTCAGCAGCGGCAGCTGGCTTTCATCCACCGCTGCCAGCGCGCGAACCATATCGCCATAGCTGAACACCCCATAGCGCAGGATGCACAGGTCCGTCCCGTTTTGCCGCATGGCAACCACCGGCATGGCATCCGCGCGGCGGAACGCAATGGCCGGTGTAACGACATAATATACCTTTTTGCCGTCAAAGCGGGTGTTGGTATCCACGGGCTGCAATTCGGTTTCGGGCTCACCCGCGTTCCAGGCAAAAGTAAAAGTGTATTCCGCGCCGTCCGGCACCATAAAATAGTGGCGGATCTGGATAACGGGCTCCAGCAACAGGCTGCTGCCGTAATAATCATCGGTCTGGGTGCCGCTGCTTTCAAACTGGTAGCTGCCCCAGTTGGCCGTGGAGTTTGGCTCCGCGGTGCCGGCTAACGCATCGGTCCGGTAGCCAAAGTACAGCTGCGCTTTGCCGCCATACACCAGCAGGGTGCCGGCCAGCTCCTTTGCCTGTTGGGGATAATCGTGTTCCAGCAGGTAGTTCAGGTAATCCTTTACGGTGTAAGTATAAACCGGACCATATTTACCGTTTACCACCATCCGGGCTTCAATATCATCCGTCAGCTGTTTGGCGGCCACCTGGCAAGGGAAAGCGGTGCAGCTTTTGCCGTTTACTTCCACCTGCTTTGCATCTGCCACTGCCACCTGTGTTACGGTGGAATCCGGCAGGGTAAACTGCATGGCGGCATCCTGCGGGGTATCTTCCGGCAGGGTAACGTAAAAATAAATTGTGACTGTCTCCCCCAGGCTCAGGCTGTAGCCTTCCAGATGCTCGCCGGTCTGGGCGGTTTCCGGGGTGGTGGGATCCTGCGGCGGCGGAGTTGGCACGGCAGGGTCAGGCCGGCCGGTTTCGGGGGTGCTCTGCGGCGGATTCGCCCAGGGGATATCCTCATCCGTTTCGCTCACCTGCGTCTGGATGCTGGCCGTATTTTCCTCTGCCAGCGCGGCGGCAGGCAGCGCAGCACACAGCACCACCGCCGCCAGCAAAGCCAGCAGGCGCTGGGGCCAGCTTTTTTGTTTTGTATGGTTCAAACTCAAGGTGTTTCCTTCCTGTTTTTTGTTTTATCTTCTCTTTTTTATCCCGCTAAAGGCATCATCCCTGGTTTTTGGCCAGCAGCGCTGCTCCAATCACCCCGGCGCGGTAGCCGAGGGTGCAGGTGGTAATGCGGGTGTGCTTTTGGGCGTAAGCATTGCCAAAAACCATTGGTTCCACCGCGGCGCGCAGGGGAGCCAGCAGGTTTTCCCCCTGGTTGGCCACCCCGCCGGACAGACCGATCACTTCCGGGAAGAAGATGTTGATCATGTTGGCAACGCCCACCGCAAGGTAATGAATGTACTGTTCCACCACGGCTTTGCCTGCGGCATCGCCCTGGGCGGCGGCATCAAAGGCGGTGCGGCCATTTACCCCGCCGCTTTGGGCGGCTATGCCATGCAGGGCGCTTTCGGGGTGGGCTGCCATGGCTTCTTTGGTCATGCGGATCAGGGCGGTGGCACTGGCCAGGCTTTCCAAGCAGCCGGGGCGGCCACAGGTGCAGCGCGGGGCATCCGGGGTGTCCAGAATGACCATATGCCCCGGCTCCGCCGCTGCGCCGGTGTAACCGGTCAGCAGTTTGCCGCCCAGCACCACACCGCCGCCCACGCCGGTACCCAGTGTGATGATCACTGCGCTTTCGGCCCCTTTGGCGCAGCCCGCCAGTGCTTCGCCCAAAGCGGCGGCGTTGGCATCATTGGCAAGAGCAACCGGCAGGCCGGTTTTGGCGCGCAGATAATCCCCAATGGCAAAATCATGCCAGTCCAGATTGTTGGAGTAGCGCACGATGCCGCCATCCACCGTGCCGGGGCAGCCAACGCCAATGCCCGCTACCAGCTGGCCCTGTGCCAGCTGATTGCAGAGGGCTGCAATATCATCGCACACGGCCTCGGCCGGGCGCGGCAGTTTGGTGGGGGTGCTCGCTTCCTTTATAATAGCACCGTCTGCATCCACAAGCGCAGCTTTAATATTGGTTCCCCCAAGGTCCACACCCAGATAATACATGATTGCAGCCTCCTGTACATAACATTTTTTTCAGTGTAGCAGATTGCCCGCCCCGGCGCAAGAACCTGTAGACAAAAAAGCATCCAAAAGTAAACCCGGCACTACCCACTGCTCTTTGTCGGGTCGTGCCGGTTGGATTTTATTTTTTAGGCAATACCGCATAATTCTAAGTGCCGATACGGCGAGCGAGGTGCGGCAGATGCCGGAGCGGTGCTTAAGCCGCAAGGCGGGAATTGTGCGGTGTTGCCTTTATTAGCGGCTGCTCATCCGTTCAGTTTGGCGTACTCTTCGTCGGTAACGGGCTCGTACCACTCGTTGCTGCAATCTTCGCCGGGAACTTCCACAGCAATGTGGCTGAACCAGCTGTCGGCCTTGGCGCCGTGCCAGTGCTTGACATTGGCCGGGATGGTGATCACGGTGCTAGGGGCCAGGCTGACGGCGGGTTTGCCCTCTTCCTGGTACCAGCCTTCGCCTGCGGTGCAAACCAGCAGCTGGCCGCCGCCCTTGGCCGCGTGGTGGATATGCCAGTTGTTGTGGCAGCCGGGCTCAAAGGTAACGTTGGCCAAAAACAGGCCGGTTTTGGGGTCGGTCAGCGGGTTCAGGAACGACTGGCCAATGAAAAACTTGGCATAAGCGGTGTTTGCGGCACCGGTGCCAAAAACATTCTGCTGCTCAAATTCATGTTTATCCATGCACTTCATACTTGTTGCCTCCTGTTTTTCTCTGTCCCTGCCCTGTTGTGCTTGACGCTGCGGCGCTGGGATACTATGTGGCCGCTATATTTTTTCAAACCCCCTTATCGAAAAAAACTGCCCGCACAACGGCTTATCATACCGTGTACGGGCAGTTGATTTATAATTATCTACTTTTCTCTCAGGTCTGGGTCGATAAACGCAACCCCACCTGGTACCCCAGCAGGGTGCGGGTTTCCACCGGCTGATGGCGGATGAGGGAAAGCAGCTGCTGTGCGGTACGGCGGCCCAGCTGTTCGGCATCAAAAGAGACCGCCGTGATCTGTGGCGTACACCCCTGCAGCGCTTCGTCGTCATACAGGGAGGCAAGACAGATATCCTGCGGCACGCGCAGGTTCAGCTGTCTCAGGGTGCTCAAAGCCAGCAGGGCAACCTGGTCATCCATGCACAGGATGCAGTCCGCCCCACGCTGTACCGCGAGCTCCACAGCGCTGGTGCGTAGATCGTCGCTTTCCAGCTCCAAAAACAGCAGGCTCTCATCAATCTTGCAGCAGGCGCGGTCATGCGCCTGCTTATAGCCTTCCAGGCGGGACTGGTTGACGGTGTACAGCATGGATCCGCCCAGCAAAGCAATGCGGCGCAGGCCCTTCATCAGCAGCAGGCTGACCAGCTCGCGGCAGCCGCCCACCTGATCATGGTCCACCGAGATGACATCCTGGTCAGCCGGGCGGCCAATGGCAACAAAGGGGATGCCGCTTTTTTGCAGCATGGGGATCAGCGGATCACGCTCCAGCGTGCGGGCCAGAATCACGCCATCAATCTTGCGGTTGACCAGTAGACGCTGCATCGGGCTTGTTTCCTGCTCGCCCACCATCGTCATCAGCACATCATAATCATTGCGGGTGGCAATATCGTACACGGCGCTGACGGTTTTGCGCAAAAATGGTGCGGCAAGGTTGCCGAACTGGCGCGAGAACACCAGTGAGATATTATAAGACTGCTGGGTTACCAACCCGCGTGCCAGCATATTGGGCACATAATTTTTCTCTTTGGCGTACTGGACCACGCGGGCGCGGGTCGCTTCGCTGACACGGCCATTGCCCGAAAGGGCACGGGATACCGTGGTCTTGGACACGCCAAGGTCTTCAGCCATCTGGCTGATGTCAATTTTTTTTTCTCCTTCTGTCTGTTTACGGCGCGGCATGGGTTTACTCCTGTTAATGTTTGCTTCTATAAGATCTTCTTTCTGTCCTTGCCGGTTTTCCGCCCCACGGGCAGTTCCCAGGGTACTGTTTCAGAAACCAGTCCCCCACCCCGGCCATTCCCTACTTGGTCAATGGACTTAACATATTATACCACATTTTTCTGAATCATGGTAGCCCCCTGTACAAAGAAAGCAAAGAACACGCTACCCCAGTACGGGGTCATTATATCATTCCTAGCTCTGTTTTTCAACCGATTTCTGGCTCTGTTTCCGTTTTCCAGTGTGTTTTATAACCTGGTAAAGTTTTCTCATTTTGTCCGTATCCTGCTCAGTCATCGTATCTGCGCCAAATTGGGCGGCTTGGGCCAATGCCAGCAGAGCTTCGGCATCCTGGGGTTCAAGGGCGGGGACACAACTTTGCAAAAATGCGGCAAACTCCGGCGCATCGGATGGTGTATCCGGCGGCAGGCCGCGACGCACCAAAAGGCGGTAGATGCTGCCAAACACGGCCAGCACCCGCGCGTTGCAGCTGCCCCGGCCATACCCCATGGCATGGCGGCGGGTCAGCACCAGCAGCACCGCAGCAGCCAACAGGCAACCCCCCAGCAACGCCGCCAAAACCAGCCTGCTGCGGGGCACGATGGTGGCTGCGGGTTCGTTTGCGCTGCTCTCCCCTGCTGCGGGGGCAGTGTCTTGATCTTGAGTTTCGGGCAGCGGGTCGGTGCGCAGGTCGGCCTGTTGGGCGCTGACCAGCACGCCGGGGGTCATCTCCATGGGGGTCCAGCCCTGGCCGGAAATGTACACCTCCGCCCAGGCGTGGGCGTTATCGTCCTGCAAAATGGCGTGCCAGCTGCCGTCCTCCTGTTGGGTAAACAGGCTTTGCGGCGCGGCATAGCCCACCACATAGCGCGCAGGCAGCCCGAACATGCGGAACATAACCACCGCCGCCGAGGCAAACTGCACACTGTACCCCTGTTTGGATTCCGTTAAAAAGTAACGGATGGGGTCGGCCCCCTCCGGCGGCTGGGGAGCGCTGGCGTTATACTGGTAGTTGGTGTTTAGGTAGGCGCGGATGTAATCGCCAATGTCCGCAGCTTCGGTCAGCTTCTGGTCCTTTTTGGCTTCATCGCACAGGGTTTGCAGCCCGTCATAGCCGTCCGGCACGGCGGTGTAGCGGCTGGCGGCGTAAGCGGCATAGGATGCTTCCATTCGGTCCAGCACGCTGGGGTCGGCATCGGCACGGGCTTCCAGCTGGGTTTGGGCGGTATCCCGCGGGTAATACAGGAACACATCGTCCTGTGCGGTCTGGCCCGCGGCGGCGCCATCGCCCTGGATGGTGTAATAATCACCCCAGTAGGCGTTGTACGGCGCATAGGTGTACTGGGTATCGGCGTGGATGCGCTCCACCGTCAGCGTCTGGGGCTGGGCGGTGCCGTCATAGGCGGTGCGCAAAAACGGCAGGCTTGCAATGGTCAGCCGGGCATTATCCTCGGTTTTCCAGTTCATAGCGGCGCTGTCAAAGGCATCGGCATCAGGGGCCTGCCAGGTGGTGCCGTCATAACTGCCGCCGATAAATCCCCGCAGGTATACGGTTTCTTCGGGTTTGTCGCTGGCGGTCAGGGCCAGATCCGTCACTCCGCTGACCTGGATACCCCCGCCCTGGTTCAAGGCGCCATCCGCCACACCACCGGCGGCGGCTTCTACCTGAATGTTCAGCCTGCCGCCGCTGACCCGCGGCAGCCAGGTAATGGCGGTGCTCAGCGCGGCGGATTCCACCCGCTGGGCCGCGGGCTGCAGCCAGCCAAGGGGAACCCCCAGCGCCGGGCGCAGCAGCCACCAACAGGGCAGCGCCAGCGTAAGGCAAAGCCCGCCCGCCGCCAGCGCGGCAGACTTTTGGATGTTATAATGGCGGCAAAGGTTCTGGCGGTAGTTTTCGGTATCGCGCCTGCCCCACAAGGCCCGCCGCTGCACCGAGCAGGAAGCCGCCCACGCCCCCATCCAACCGACCAAAAGCAGCAGGCAGGCGGGCACAGCAGGCGCGGCCCCGGCCAGCGCCAGCAGCACAACAACGGGCAGCAGCATTAAATCCAGCAGCAGGGCATCCGCACGGCGCAGGGCCGCAGCGGCCAGCGCCCCGGTAACGGGCAGGGCGGCCAGCAGCAAAAACAGCCCCAGCTGCGCCGCACTGCCGCCCTGGGCCACCGGCAGCGCGCTGCCAAGGCGGGCGTTCAGGCTTTGGGCAATGTTCCCGGCGCACTGCTGCGCCCCGGCCAAAAAGTTCCGCTGGCAGATGAACAACACCACAAGATACACAATCACCCCCGCCAGCAGCCCCCAGCGGCGCAGGGCTTGCGGCGCACGCAGGAACAGCGCCCACCCGGCGCAGAAAGCGGCTGCCGCGGGCCACACCCACAACGGCACCGCAATGCCGAACCCGGTGGAAAGCACCAGCAGCAAACCAAAGGTGAGCGCCAGCAGCAGCGCGGCATCTGCCGCCAGCCACAGCGCGGGGTGCGCTGCGGGGCGCTGGGTGCTCACCAGCACACGGTCCACAAACTTCAGCCCACTGCCGGGGTCGGCAGCGCCGCGCCGGCTCAGGGCAGTACGTTCTTTTTTGCGCTTGGGCGGGTTTTTGCGGTGCTTCGCCGCCTGTTGGGGAAAATTCCCCCATTCCTCCGCTCCGTCCAGGTCCCCACCGGGGGTCAGGGCAGCGCGCAGGGCGGTCAGCGGTTCGCGCACCATCAGGCGGTCCAGCTTGGCGCTCAGCTTCCAGTGTACCTGCTTGATGGTATCCCCGTCCCGGTACTCCCGCAGCTCATAGCTACCGCCCAGGGCGGCGCGGGTGTCGGCTTCGTCGCCGTCCTCATCGGGGGCGGTTTCCGCTTTGGCTTTGCCAGCCGCGGCAGCGGGCAGCACACAGATGCTCTGGCTTTGCACGGCAGCCGGGCACGCCGCGGTGAACACCCCCAGGTGATCCCGCAGGGTGATGCCCCGCACCGCAATACTCCACACGCCGCTTTTGCCTGCGTTTAAGGTAATGCGCTGTTCGGCGCTCTCCTTGCCGCCCAGCATGGCGGCGCAGCGCAGGGTGATCTGCCCGCCGCCCCATTCATCGGCGGCGTTCAGCAGCACCACAAGCGCAGGGATGGGCAACCGGCTGCGGTTGCACAGCCGAACCGTCAGGGTAAAATCTTCGCCCTGTATCACGGGTTTGTCCGGCACCAGCAGCTCTGCCGTTACCTGCCTGCGCAGATAGGCGGCATCCAGCCGCAGCAGCACCAGAAGCACCAGCGCAAACGCCAACAGGAACACCGCCAGCGGTGCCTGGGTGATGAGCGCCGCGGCCAGCAGCACCAAAAGCACCAGCGCCCGGCCCAGCTTACCTGCCATGGCGGTCAGCCTTTTCGGGGCGGGGGCGCGGCACGGTGCGCAGCAGGTCCTGCATTACGCTGTCCACCGTTTCGCCGCCTGCGCGGGCCTGGTCGTTCAGCACCAGGCGGTGGCGGGCAACCGCATCAAACACAGCGGTCACATCCTGCGGGGCAACAAAATCCCGCCCCGCCAGGTACGCCGCCGCGCGCGTCATGCTGGTCAGCGCCAGGGTGGCACGGGGGCTTAACCCCACGGCCAGGCGCGGGTCCTTGCGGCTGGCCTGGGCCAGCGCCACAATGTAGCGGTACATCAGCTCATGCACAAATACCGTGCTGACCTCCTGCTGCATGGCAAGCAGATCTGCCTGACCGGCAACGGGGCGCACACGGTCCAGCAGGCGGCCTTTGCTCTGCCCGGCCAAAATTGCCAGCTCCGCTTCCTCATCGGGGTAGCCCATTACGGCGCAGACCATGAAACGGTCCAGCTGAGACTGCGGCAGCATCTGCGTGCCGGCGGCGCCGATGGGGTTCTGGGTTGCAATTACGGTAAAGGGTGCGGGCACCGGGCGGGTAACGCCGTCCACCGTCACCGTGCCTTCTTCCATCACTTCCAACAAAGCCGACTGCGTGCGGGAGGAGGTACGGTTGATCTCATCGCCCAAAAACAGGTTGCACATCACCGCACCGGCGTGGTACACAAACTTGCCGGTCTCTTTCTGGTAAACGGAAAATCCCACCAAATCGGACGGCAGAACATCCGGCGTAAACTGCACGCGGCTTTCTTTCAGGTCCAGCGCGCGGGCAAAGGCCAGCGCCAGCGTGGTTTTGCCCACGCCGGGAATATCCTCAATCAGCACATGGCCGCCCGCCAGCATGGCCATCCAGATGGTGTTTACCGTTTGCTGTTTGCCCTGCACGGCCTTGTTTACTTCGGCCGTAACGGCGGCGGCCTGCTGTGTGTACTGCATGGTTAATCCTCCCGGTGTTTTTTCCATATCACCATAATGCCAACGGCGGCGGCAATAACCACCAGCCCGGCCCACAGTGCGTTGTTTTCCAGCCAGATCATGGTATTGGAGATCGCGCTCCCCTCGGATTCCGCGCTGCCCTCCCCCGGCAATGGGGTCAGGGCCTGGGGGGCCACTTCGGCAATGGAGCTGCCGCCGGCATCCTCCACGGTCACCTGGCGCGGCGTTTCGTCCCAGGTAGCGGCGCTTTCCTGCAAATCCTCCTCTTTGGTGGTGTCCGCAGCGGCGGTGTCGTGCTCCGCAATTACCAGGTAGCGCTGGCTGTTGCGGGTGTAGGGGTGGCAGGTGGAAAGGGTCAGCAGGTCCCGCCCCGGCTGGATCAGCACGGCGTTGATATCGCTGGGGTCAATAATTTTCAGCTCGCTCACGCGGTAAATCAGCGTTTCCCACGGGGTGGTCAGCTGGATCTTGTCCCCCACCTGGATCTGCTGCACGTTGCGCAGCATTTCCGCGCCATAATAGCCGCGGTGGGCGGCAATCACGGTGTTGGTGTTTTCGCCGCCCAGCGGCATCGAGGTCTGGCCCAGCAGCGCCGCGCCTTTGGCCAGGTTTTCGCGGCTGGCGCCCAGGTAAACGGGCAGCTCCAGGTTCAGGCGCGGGATCCACAGCACAGCCAGCACATCATCGTCATAGCCATAGGCAGCAAGGTCCAGCGGGGCTTCCTCATAAGCGAACGGGTCGGTCAGGCCGCTTTGGCCCCCGGCGTAAATTTCCGCGTTATAGTCCTGCATCGCGGCGTACAGTTCAGGGTAGGCGCGTTCCGGCTCCGGGGGTTCGGCTGTGGTTTCCTCCGCCGCGGGGGCGGTGGGCTGGGCTTCGGCGCGGGCCGCAAACTGCGCAGCGGTTTTGGCGTTGCGGGTGCTGGTCCACCACTGGGCGGCGGTGGGCTGTATCAACAGCGCCAGCCCCAGCAAAATGGCCAGCCAGGCCAGAATTTTAGCAATCAGCCGTCCCATTTAGTCATCCTCCTCGCGCTTTTTGCAGCGGTGCAGCAGCAAAAGCAGCAGCAGCGCTTCGCCGCCGATCACAATGCTGCCCGTTACCGCGATCCACGGCCAGGCATCCACCACGCGCTTGACCACCGTTCCGGTGCGCAGCGCCTGATACTGCACGGCCTGCGGGGTGTTGGTTTCTTCCTCTCCATTATAAGGGATGCGGGTGCCGCGCACAAGCATGCGGTGGGTGTTGATGGCATACGGCGTGCAGGTAACAAGGGTGCAGTAATCCTGCCCTGCGGTGATTTCCAGATCCTCGGTGTGCTCCGGTTCCACCACTTTGATTTGATCCACCTGGTACGCCAGCGTTTCATCCAGAATATGCAGGTAGAAACAGTCGCCCTCTTCCAGCTTGTCCAGGTCGGTGAACAGCACGGCTTCGGGCAGGCCGCGGTGGCCGGTCAGCACGCTGTGGGTGCTTTCGCCGCCAAGGGGGTAGCTGGAGCCTTCCAGATGGCCGACGCCCTTTTGCAGCACATCATCGCTGGTGCCTTCGTAAATGGGCAGGTTGACGTCAATTTTCGGGATGGTGATATACCCCAGGCTTTCGCCCACATCCACAAGGTCCACATAGCTGGTGCCGGTATCCTCCGCTTCGCCTGCGGCATCGCGCTCCACGGCGCTGTCCAGCTGCTGGTTATAGCGGCGGGCGGCCTCCTTGGCGGCGTCCAGTTTTTCGGTATCCATGCTTTTTACGGTATCATCGTAATTTTGGATCGCTTCGCTGGCGTGGCGCTGCGCCACCGCGTTGCTGATAACCGGGTACGATGCCACCCCAATGCCGGACAGGATCATCAAGGCCGCAAAGCCGACTTTTAGTTTTGTTGTGGTATCCATAGCGTCACCGCGAACCTTTCCGTGAGAGGGTTGAAGTTGGGAACTGATGCAATTAGAAATTAGAAATTAGGAATTGGAAGTAGGCAAAAGAATAAATAATAAAGAATAATGAATAATTGTGGTGGACCGCGCCGCATTGCGCCGCTCAGGAGATATTGGGTTGGGGGTGGTTTTTAGGGTAGTGAATAACAATAAAATAATCTGTAGGGCCTTACGGCGTTGCACACCACAAAATTGTAATAAACCTCGCCCTGCATGTAGGGGGCGGCGTCCCCGACGCCCCGTTTGACGGGCCTAATAATTGCCGCCCATCCACCCCGCGCCGCAAACGTTGCAAATCATTTGTAGGGGCCGATGCTCGCCATCGGCCCGTTGACGGGCCTTGCCCTATTTATTTTTAGGGCAATACCGCATAATTCTAAGTGCCGATACGGCGAGCGAGGTACGGCAGATGCTAAGCCAAAAGCGCAGATAATACTTTGTGTATTATCGAGCATTTTGGCAACGCAGATGCCGTGCCGCAGCCGCCGGAGCGGTGCTTAAGCCGTCAGGCGGGAATTGTGCGGTGTTGCCTTAGGTTCTGCACGGGGAACCACCCCTCAGTCACCTTCGGTGACAGCGCAAACAGCGCCCCGTCCCCTCTGTCGCTTCGCGACATCTCCCCGCCCCGCGGGGAGTAACCCCTCAAGGGGCGCCAATATCTTACCTTATGTTTGCGGTGGCGCCCCTTGAGGGGAGCTGGACGCGGAGCGGCCTGAGGGGTGGTTCCCCGCCACAAACCTAACCCGTAGGGTGGTTCCCCACGCAGGGCCTAAAAATCAACCGAACAACGGCCATGTACACCCAAAAAAATTTATTTCCCAATAACCCACCATAGGGGGAGGGCCAAATCCGGCCCTCCCCCTGTGTATGATGGATTATCCCTCTATACCCTATTGGTGAATTGTAACATTGTTTTGCCTTGCGGCGGGCGCATCAGGCGCGGTTCTTCTTTTTCAGGCTCAGCAGCACGCCAACACCGGCCACAACCAGCAGCACACCAATGCCGCTGAACAGCAGGGTGCCGAAACCACCGGTGGTGGGCAGGTCGAAGCCCTTGCGGTTGATGATGGTAATTGGTGCATACGTATATTTGTTCTCGCCATTCTTGAAAGTAGTGGTCTTTACGTCACGCTTAATCAATTTGCCATCGCTAGAAAATTTATCGTTAACTGTCCAACTAGTTTCATAATCCACAGTCAAATTGGCATCAACAGGGCCGGAAAGCAAGTTATAGCCCTTATTTGTCATGGTTTCTACCAATTTGTACTCGCCATCGGGCAAACCATTGACAGTTGCGCAACCAGCATTTACACCCTCACCCGCGGTCGTAAGTGTGGTTACCTTAAACCACTTCGGCTCATTCTCAGCTTCTGTTGCATTCAACCCCAGTGCCTTGGCCTCTGTCGCAGTCAGGAACTTGCATTCCTTTATACCAAAGATAACAGTATCGGTCGTACCCTCTTTCAGTTTGTCAGTCTTTTCATCGTACTTCTTATAAAGGTCAAATGTTACACCATTCAGCAGTTTTTCAGTATTTCCATCCTGACCCTTTTTCAGGATACCAGTTTTGAAGGTATAAACAACAGCCTTATCATGGATTTCATAGGGAGTATCAGTCTCGTCCTCTTGAATATCCGTCTTGCGGGAGTAATCAAGGTGAGCTTCGTTCACATTGCCAACAGTGGTAGTGTCTGCGTCCTCCTGCAAAGTTGCAGTGTAAGAAATCGTGATGGTCTTACCGGCAGCTGCCTTCAGTTTATCCTGGCTCGTTCCTGCTTTAAAATCAATCGTAATTTCAGAATTATTGCCATTAGAGGTATTTGTCAACGTGTAATCAGTATTCGCAGCAAAGGTTACATCTTGACCTTCTGTATCTTTACTGCTAATGGTAACACTGTCAAGGTTATGCATAAGCTGATCCTTGTTCATTGTATCAACAACTTTAAAGGTTTTCAGCTTTGCTACATTTTCAGGAACATAGATGGTCAGAGTATATTTAACGGTATCACCAACAGCATAGTCGGTATCGTTGCCTTCGTCAGTGCCTTTGCCATCATTACGCTTAGTTACGTCTTTCTCCAAATCCGGCTTATGGTTATAAACCGTCATGGTATTGTCATTGTTAATTACAAAATCGCTGTTCGGGGTAGCTCCATCCGGCGTTACAAGCTTACCTTGATCATTAATTTCAAACTCATATGCCACATTGTTGTTGATAATATAGCCGCTTTCCTTGTTTTCTGCATAGCCAATTTCCACAAAACGGTATTTACCCTTGAGCAAATTCTGAACGGTGATTTCGCCACTGCCATTTGTTGTAAACTCGCATTTGCCATTTACAGTATAATCATCGTATTTATCCTCGCTCGTTGAATTTTCGTTGTAGCGCTGCAACTTAAAGATAACATTCGGCAAATTTTCGATTTCATTTTCTTTACCGTCTGTCTTACCTTTCTTTACCAGCGTAATGTCACCTTTCGCGGAGCTGTTCTTCGGGTAAACAACAACATCATAGAGCCATTCCTTAAGCTGGTCTCCCGTTGCTTGCTCACCAACCTGAACTCTCGTCATAGGAATAGAAACAAGGAACGGTTCCACGGGCTTTACAACGGAATCCGGCGTCGTTGTTTCGATAACCAGGTACATGCCAACGTTCAGGTCTTCAAACTTAACAAAACCATTAGCATCCGTTTTTCTTTCCGTTTTGCCGTCTTTACCTTTAACAGCTTTGTCAGCGATACCTTCTATCAGATTATCTGCGGTTTTACTCTTACCATTCTCAAAATAACTATCCGCTGTAACAGCATCAGGTTTACCAGCAGCTTCATAATATGCTACCAGCTCATCTGCCGTTTTAACCTGATAAATAGTAAAACCTGCATCTTTAAGCGGCGTAGCCTCATTCGGCACAGCCTGCTGCTCACCAGTTCCAGCTACAGAACCTGTCAATTCTGTGCTATGGAGATACTTATAAATGGTAATAGAGCCTTTTTTTGTTTTATCAATCGTACTTACGCTGGTTTTGATTTCAGGTGTTTGGGCATTGCCTTCGCCCTCGGCTGCCATTGCTGGCATGGCGCACAGGCTGAGGGCCAGAGCGGCGCTCAACAGGCCTGTGAGAAAACGTTTTGCTTTTTTCATTTCAGTACCTCTTCTCTTAAAAAAAATCATCATCGGATGGGCGGCGGGGCCGCCCGGCTTAAGGGTTCTGCATCAGCACGGCGTGCAGTGCGGGGCGCTGCAGCGGGGAAACGCTGCCGCGCCGCCCGCACTGTGCCGTGAAGAAAAAAGGAGGAAAAACTGGGCCGCTTGCCCACTTGGCTTATGGCCGCGCCCTGCCGTAAACGGGCGCGCACTGGCGGGCAGGCCCTGCATCCTGGGGGCTGCTGGGTTTCCGGGGGATGGTTAATGTCGCCGGCCCCCTTTCCTGTTGTAGCGGAATGTGAATATCAACAGCCCTGCCACCGCCAGCGGCATGCCGATCAGCAGCCACAGGCTTGGCGCGTCTGCACCCGTGTGGGGCAGCTCAGGCGTTTTACGGTTCAGAACGGTAAGGGTCATGGTGTAGATGTTATTGGCGCCCTTATTGAACGTCTTATCTTCTTTCTTAACTTCCTCACCATCAATATAACACTTGCCGTCTTGGGTAAATTTGATCACAATTGGCTGTGCCAACAGGTTGTACCCCGGATGTGCCTTGGTTTCCGTCAGGCGGTATGTACCGGGTTTCAGATTTGTGAACGGGTTCGGGGTTATTTTGCCGTTGTCGTCCGTTGTACCGGTATAGGTAGTATCTACCTGCGTTTTTCCTTCGGTTGTTTCGACCAGCTTTTCCAGCTTGAACTCAACACCACTCAAGGGCACGTCATTGCCTTTTTCGTCTTTTTCCGCGTCCTTCTTGATGATATCCAGTACAAACTTCGGGTTCTGCAGCGTGTTGGTCAGCACAATCTTGCCGCTGCCGCCGGTGATGGTTCCATCGGTGGCTGTGGCTGGCGTTGTAGTTGCGCCGGTTTCGCTGTCCGTTTCGCTTTTTGGTGTTGCTTTAGCCGTTACAGCATACGTATTGCCCTTAATCGTAATAGTTTCGCCTGGTGCTACCTGTTTAAATTGGTCATTCTCCACCGTACCTTCCACAATGCGGTACACATAATCGGTCTGGCTTTTATCCGTATTGATTTGGTACTGATCCAAACCGCTAAAGGTATACAGCCAGCCGTAAGTACCGCGGTTAATGGTAACATAGTTTGGGCTGTCTGCTCTCGGGTAGTTTACCGGTTTCCAGTCTGCATCGTTTTGGCTGGTTGCCAGACGGCGCTGGAGCTGGATGTAGATTGTACCCGGCCGGTTCTCTGTAGTAAGGTCCTTACCATTTGCATCTTTCCAGAGCTTATCGAACTCAATGTTGATCAGTGTGCGCTGGGTGTTGGTAAAGATTGCGGTAAGTTCCGGATTGTTCGGATCTTTGCTCTTCTCAATCACGCCTTCCACCATGGTGTTGTTTTTGATCACATGGGCGGATTTGCAACTATCCGGAACGGTTACGCTTTGCAGTTTGGCACCATCGTTGCTTCCGACTTCCTCGATGATATAGCGGGTACCAACGGGGATGCCGGTGATGGTTCCGGTGCTTTCGCCCTTAATCGTAACGGTTCTTTCGATGGGCTTTTCTTCCAGACCCTCACCGCCAACATCATTAAAGGTAACTTTGAAGGTGTAGGTTCCGGTCAAGGTTTCGCCCTCTGCGGCCTTCTTTTGGATTTTCAGCCCGCCGGTTTTGACGGTGTTGACGTATTTTACCTTTAGCTTTGTCAGCGTGGAGCTTGTTTCGTCCGGGTCCTTATAGGAGCGGAAGACGATGGTGTTTTTGTCAGGCTTCTTGCTATTCGCCGTGTAGCCATCATTCTTTACCCCATCTGTATTGTCATAAACTTCCGTTCGGCCATCATCGGGGCCTTTGGCGGGATCATACTGCTCTTTTAACGACCTGTCTTTCCCGAATGTTACGGTCTTTACATTTAATGTGTCCTCCGGATTCGTCGACTCAACCGCCTTCCCGTTCTCGTACACCGTCCATGTGGTGTCGTACAGGCTTTTGTTCAGTTTCTCTCTGAGCGAAATGTAGCTGCCGCGGCGGAACTGGTCGCTGAAGGTAACGGTTTCTCCAGCTTCCAGAACAAAGCGTCCGTCCTCGTCCACCAACTGGGTGTCTGTGTCATTGCTGGAGGTGTACTGTGCGTTTATGGCGTTTTTCAACTGACCGCTTGTGGCGGAGCCGTAATCCGGGATTTTCTCCTGATCGGTTGTAAAGCCGGTCATCTTACTTGGCACCGCTTTGGGAATGAAGGTAAAGTTCCTGAAATAGATGTTGCGGCTATAGTTATCGCCCACGCGGATGGTTTTGACGTTGCCGCTAAAACCGTCCCGCTCTTTCATCTTGTGCAGGTCCATCTTTACGGTGACCCATTTGCCTGTCTTCAGTTCGACCGAGCCATACGTTGCGCCGTTAATGCCTGTTGTGTCAAGGCTACCTTTTTGGACGTCATTTTCATCCAGCAGTTCCAGATACAGGTTGTTGAGGGAAAGTTCACCTCCACCATCCTTTGGATCAACGTAAACCTGGAACGTAAGGAAGCGCATGTTGTCTTTGATATTGATGGGGGCATTCAGCGTCAGGATGCCATAACGTTGCTTACGCGCTGCACTGACGGGTTCCGTATCCGTATAGCGTGCGTACCAGTGAAGGACCTGTTCGGTATCTTGCACGGAATCTGGATGGGGGTTTGTATCCAACTTGAAAATATACTCACCTTCGGTTGAATTGGTTGCGGGTTTAAACGTGTTACCACTTTCCGCAGTCAAATCCACCTTTTGGGGCTTAATACCGCCCGTATCCGGGTCAGCGGCCGGTGTTGTTCCATAATGGGTTGCCTGGTTCTGGATGGTGAAGTTGAAGATTTTCTGGCCTGTAAAGCAGTTTTTGAAGTCATCATCAGTAACGTTGGTCAGATCGACTTCTTTTTGAACCTGCAGCTCGTTATTATCCGGGAAGTTGAACGCCACCGCCATGTTGGACTCCCACATACCGCGTTCCATATAGTACATGGTAAGGGTGTGCTTTTGGCCTTTGTCGAGTGGAAGAGTAGTGCCTTGCGCGTAGAAATTGATGACCTCGCCATTATATGTTACGGTCTTGACAGCGGATTTGACATTTTTTTCATCTTTATCTTTATCTGACGTTCCGCCTGTTTTGACCCTACTGACATAGGCTGTTACATTATTACTCTTTTCATCTTCTGTCTCGCCAAATTCCAGCAGGCCGGAAACCTCACCATGGGCGCCGCCAACGTCAAGCGCCAGCTGGCCATCAATGAATACCCAAACGTCATCGTCACCGGAGAAGAAGAACTTGATGCTGGTTTTTTCCGTTGTTCCATCTGCCTTTTCTGTTTCCACCATGCCGTCATCCGTCAGGGTAAAATCCATCTGCAGCTTGGTGCCAAAGCCGTAATTGTAGGTAGAAAACACACCAGGGGTTGCTGTTTCATTGAACGGGAAGTAGCCATAAGGGTCTTTCGGGTTCGATAACGCACTCACATTCTTTGAAGGATCTCTGTTAGTGGTACTTTCTTGGAGAAAATATTTTGAATCCGAATTTTGTCCCGAATCTTGTTTTAGATACAAGGTTGTATCCTTGCTGTCAAAGCACCAATAATCAACGTTCGTCTCATTACCAAAAAGATTTTTCACTTTAGTAAATGGGAACTTTACATTCTCATACACTTCACCAAGCTTTGCATTTTTACTATTCTTTCCTAAGAGGAACTCTTTGTTAAAGTGCGGCTCTACTGTTGCTGTTTCTGTTCCGTTTAACAACGGTGCTCCATCTGCTTTACCGGTGGATGTTTTATTCGCAACCAAACCCTGATAAGCATAGTATGTATGATTATTGTCATTGTTTTGAGAATCTTCATTATACTGAGAGTTATTGATTGCCATAAAACGCCGATCGTTTGTGTTGTACCCAAACAAATTTAATGTCCCAGCAATATCGCTAAAGTTAGTTCCTCCTCCAGGCTGAAAATGTCCGGTATAAATCGGGTATTCGGCCTTTGCATCCTTATAATAATCGCTCAGCGCCTGATCGAACTGGCGGAAGGGTACCCAGTTGCGGTGACTTACAGTAGAAGAATTTCGATCGTAACTGCCACGGTTATTGCCGTTCAGTTCGTAATCTGTATAATAGTCATACAGCGTACTGGTAACATATTTTGTGTTTGCTTCTTCCGTAAAAGGAGCGGATTTAATATCTACTACTTTAGTGCCAGTATCTTTCCCCTTTTCGGCATCACGCAGGGTACCTTTTGGAGCCCAGTAGCCGCCACGAGTGGTACCTTTATATACTGCATCGTCATTCGTATCCGCATAGAAGCAATTTTTGTCATCTGTGGGAATCTCCAGCCACTCTGTACTTACTCCATTTTGTCTTGTCGTATTGTCAGCGTTAATTTCTTCACCGGAAAAGATGATTGAACTATTTGAACTATATTCTTGGGGAATGTCAACATAATAAAGGTTTTCGTTTGTATCATCTTTTACCAGCGTGCCTTTTTCGGAGTTTCCGTTGCCTCCTTTTATCCGATAATAAATGGTCTCTGAATTATTGGCTTTTGGGATTGAATAGTTGCCGCTAGTATCACCCGTTCCTGTTGTTGGCAGCTTTGAGAAAGTAGCATCGTAATAGATACGGAAAGAGTTTTCTCTACCCCATCTTACGTTGTCTGCGCCAGTATAGATAAAGCAGTTCCTTGTTTCACTGTACATAAAGGATTCTTTATCATTACCACTAACAGATTCGTTATAGAAGTTATAGAAGTTGCTGGATTTGTTTTTACCGTCCTCAACCCATGTAAACTGAACATAAGAGCATTCCACGTCTGGGATGGTAAAAGTAACGAATTCTTCCTTAGCAACAGGTTTAGCTTCTGAGCCATCATTAACCAATGTTAAGGTTTCACTTTTTTCATCAGGGATATAGAAATTTGCCTTTACGTTCGTTAAATTAGCTGTACTGCGGTTTTCGAACTTGATGGGTTTGTTTGCATAGTATGTATGACTCGTCAGGATGGAATCGTTTGTCCATTCACCGCTTTTTCCATCAGCAGTTGGAACATACATTTTGTTATTGTAGGAGCTTATAGGTTTCGGTTCCGGCTGCTTTAGCGTAATCTGTGCTGTCCATTTATCATCCCTGTATAACTGGAACTGTATTTCATAAAAGTTCTCTCCTCTTATATCTTTACAATTCTTAACGGCATAAATCTTATGTCCATTTGTTTCCCATCCAGTCGGCTCCATTGTATGCGACTGCCAACAATTACCATTAGTATTTGCATCAGTATTTACATTAAACCTAATTTCATCGGAATTTAAAACGGTCACATCTTGGTTTTTATCATTTGGCATCGTATCCGGAACGACAAAGTAAACCGTGAATCCATCTGTCGCTTCCGGCTCACTAACTGCCTGCACGCTATCCACGCTTTTTGCGGCGTACATCTTCTGCGGCTGTTCGGTCGGTTCCGGGGTGGCGGTGGGGGTCACGGTCGGCACAGGGGTGGCCGTTGCGGTGGCTGCCGGTTCCGGGGTCAGGGCGGGTTCTGCCGTGGGCTCCGGCGTTTCGGTCGGGGCGGGCTGCTCCGGCTCGGCGCTTTGTTCCGGTTCCGGGGTGGCGGCATTCTGCTCCGGCGGAACGGTATCCTCCCCGGAGGCCGTTCCCTGCTCATCCTCCAGCAGCTCTACTTCGTCAGGTGCGTCGGGCAGAAGATCCACCTCGGCGTATACAGGCAGGGCCATTGCCATAACCAGGCAAGCGGTGACAAGCAGCGCTGTCAGCCGGCGCGCCCAACCTGTTGTGTTTTTTCCTGTTCTATTCAATCTGCTCACTCGCCTTTCGCGCTGGTTTAATGAAAGCACATTGTTCCACAGGGGATCCCTGTGGAACAATAAAAGAAGCCAGAGAAGCCAGCTTCTTTTACTTGCGCAACCGTTGCCATGTTGTTTTCAAAAAAATTACGCATCGAATCTTCTCAGTGCGCATTTACTTTTCAGTGTTAAAGTATAGCACCTTTATACCAGAAAGGCAATACAATCCACGTAAATTCCTGTTTTTCGGCACTTTTACTGATTGCGTTTTCCTCCAATTATACAATGTATTCAAAGCCTTTGTATAATTTATTCCTGATTTTCTTTTTGGCAGCGGTCCCTTTTATATACTTTGACCGCGCGTTTATGATCCTCTGCGCACACAGAGCGCAACTTTGCAGCAAAATTCGCCTTTTTTGCTACATTTCCCTGTTTTTGCGCAATTATTTGTTTCGCATGCGCCTGTTTGTGGCGGGGCCTGGCGGCTGGGTGGGCGCCTTGTGGGAGGGATGGCAGGTTTGCGGCGCACGGTTCCCGTTTTTTTGCGGCGCGATGAGTACACCGCGCCCCTGCAAACGGTTTGCGGTGTTTGCGGCGGCGGGTGTGTGTTTGGTGGATTGCACGCCCGCCAACGGGACGCCGTTCTCCCTTTACAACGGGGTGCGGGTTTGCTGCAGATATGCCATTCGCTTTTTTGTCCCCCCTGCCCCGCCCCTGATTCCCGGTTCCCCCTTGCCGATTTCTATTTGCGCCAGCTCCTGAGGTGCCTCTGAGAGCAACGAAAGTAGAGGATCTTTCGCAAGCACAAAATCCGGCTGCGTTTACTGAAGCAGACGAGCTTTTTGACGTTTCAGACAGATCCCAGCTCCCAGCTTTCAATCTATCCTGTGTAAACTGCAACCCCTCATGCGCCATTCTGTGCGGCACCTACCTTATAATAAAGGGGTGCTACCCTGTGTAAATTTGCAACTGATCCATTTGAAGCAGCTGTGAGCTGTTGCAATTTTGCACAGGGTATTGCCCGCATTCTGTGCCGAACATTCCCGAAACGTGTTGGAAAAACGCACAGGATTGCCTTGTTTCTCTATGCCGCTTACCGTTGGAAAAACGCACAGGTTACCCCCGGAACAGTTGCATTTTACACAGGGTATTCCCGCTCCCCTGCCCCGCCGTGACCCGCGTACCTGTTGGAAAACCACACAGGATAGGCCCGTTCCCCGTGTTGCAATTTACACAGGTTTGGCTGTTTTTGGCTTATTTGCAACTTTACGCAGGTTGCTTTCCGCACAGGAAAATGGTGGTGGAATGCACAGGCTGCAGTTGGTTGAACACACAGGTTTGCGTTGTTAAATTACACAGGCTCTACCTATTACTAATATAGAACTAAATATCTAAGCCATAATAACAACCAGAGGTAAGCCGGGAGATGGGGGAGAACGGGAAAAAATTGGTGTTGCCATTCCATCAGGTTACAGAACCCTGAAACAGCAGGACAGAAAAGCACAATAAAACCCTGTGTAACCTGCACCCGGGCTGCAACCCCCACAGGATATATGGCAAACCACAACGCGGGTGTTGCATTTTGCACAGGGTAATGGCGGTGAAACCCTGTGTAAATTTGCAATTCTTGCGCTGGACAACAGGTTGTGCTATAATGTTTAGCATGATGTGCGTGACCACCCGGGATACAGCAACCGATATAGGAGGCCCCTGCTTATGGCGGCAAGTAAACAGAAAAAAGATGATCCGTTTGTCGTTACGTTTGAAGAACGCGGGGACCAGACCATCGTTCGCAAATCCAATGACCTTGTACAGATGACGCGCAACAACCTGACGCTGAGCCAGCAGCGCCTGATGCTGCATATTTTTTCAATGATTAAGCCGGAGGATACGGACCTGCCCTCTTATGAGCTGAGCATTTATGATTTTATCAAGATGACCGGCATGGACCCGCACAGCGGGGCGCTGTACAAGCAGGTGCGCAAAAATATTGAGGAGCTGGCCAACGCGCCCATCCAGTGGATCAAGAATAACGGAACTTCCACGGTGGAAACATTCCGCTGGATTGATAAAGTGCGCATTGATGAGGGCCGCGCGCGCATGACCATCACGCTGGATCCGGTGCTGAAACCGCACCTGGTGCAGCTGAAAACCCTGTATACCACCATGGATGTGACCTACACCATGCTGATGCGGTCCACCTATTCCATCCGCATTTACGAGCTGTGCAAGAGCTACCAGAGCCTGTACCTGAAAAAGAAAGCGGCCGGGGAACCGCTGGTATGGAACCTGAGCATGCTGTATGAACAGCTTTCGTATACGGCCAACCGATGGTCGGATTTCCGCCGCCTGGCACTGGAAAAGGCAAAGGCGGAAATTAACGAAAAGACGGATATTATTTTTAATTACGATGTGTACGAAAAAAAAGGGCAGAAGGTTCTTTCGCTGGTGGTAACGATTGACCCGGTGGATGATGCCGCTGCACAGGCCAACCTGGACAGCATCAACAGCACAGTGCGCAAAAAGAGCAAAAAGAAGGGCCGCCCCACCGTGGCGATTGAGGATTCGCTGCTGGATGACCCCAGCGTGATCACCTTTGATTATGTTTCGGCACCGGAAACAACGATTCCCTATTCCTTTGGACGCCACCGCACCGAGCTGCGGGAGGAAATTGTTGTGAAAGCGCGCATGGATCAGCTGCGCGCGGAGATTACGCCCGAAGAGCTGCACGCGGTGGAAGTGATCATTGATGTGTTGGCAGATGCCTGCTGCACCATCCAGGCAGGCGATGGCGAGCAGGACGGCGGCAACAAAACGGTGTTTGGAAAGATGAATGCCATCATCCTGGATTGCGGCGGGCTGACCAGTTGGCTGGCCGGTGTGGCACCCCGTTATGCACAGGAGATCATTCCCCGGTCGCAGAAGATGCGCAGCCCGGCGCGGTACCTGAACAAGGTGCTGCGCGAGGATATGGATAACTATCGCATTTATATTTTCCGCAAGGCAAAGCCGGCAGCAGAACCCAAAGAGGAGCTGTTGGAAGCGGAGTACCATGTGATGGACGAGCCGGTGCAGCAAACGATGCCGGAGCCTGAGCCGCCCAAGGTAGAGCTGATTCCCGAAACGATTGTAAAACGGCAGGATATGCGAAAAGAGTTTGCAAAGTTTGTAGATGATGGATACCTGGAAAAGACGTTGACGAGCGGCCAGCGCGGCGCTTACCACGAAATTTACCGCCACCTGGCAGCGCGGTGCGTGCCATCGCCTTCCAGCCTGCGCAATGGGCTGAAAGACGAAATGCGGCTGCATTACCTGGCCTGCATGAATGAAGTGATTGAAAAGTATGGCAGCCTGACCCCGTTGATGGAAGCTATGGCGCATGAACTGGACTTTGATGTGTTTTGGGCAAAGGCCGCAAAGGACCCCAACGTGAATAACCCGATGGGGCTGTTCTACCACATTATTGAAGAACGCGCGCTGAACCCGATCGGCACCATAATGAACGACCAGGCACAACGGCAGAAGGTTGCCGCCAAGGAAAAAGGTGAAAAAGATAAGTGGCACAACGAAAGCTGGATGGATGCTTTTGAGGAAGATATCCCGGATGACAGCGAAGAGTAATTGAGATGAAGCGGAGCGGAACATCCGGGAGCGCTATTATAATAAGGTAAGCAGCGGCTGGCAGATTGCTGGCTGCTGCTTTTTTGTTGGGATGCAGCTGTGAAATGGAAATATCCGGCGTTTTTTGATTTCAGATAGACCTTGGGATAATAGGTGAGAATGAAGGTACGTGAGCGGGAATGCCTGGATGAAGTGAAGAAGGATGGGAAGGAAAAGCGGCAGAAAAAATGCGTGAACAGCAACGAAGAGATGCCTGCATAATATTCGTCAAAATATCCGTTGACACACGCGAAGCATATGATATAATAGAAACTATAACAGCAACGAAGAGATGCCGCACGGCATGGGGGGCAAGTTTTTGCAACCCGCAGTTAGATTAAGGGCAATACCGCATAATTCTAAGTGCCGATACGGCGAGCAAGGTGCGGCAGCTGCTAGGCCAAAAGCGCAGATAATACTGGATGCTGCAAAGGTG
>ERZ773239.965-NODE-965-length-25110-cov-5.391459_pt1 | contig 25110 bp, 22 predicted proteins | sample MGYA00580521_ERZ773239 | MGnify/ENA primary metagenome ERZ773239 (study PRJEB29015, sample SAMEA2737801) | human gut metagenome | biome: human gut; feature: human-associated habitat; material: faeces | place: China | collected 2012 ... | reverse complement strand
ATTAATGATATCGGAATGATACAGGATGCGGTACTTGCGTTGGGTGAATTTCGTGGGAAACCGGATCAGAGTAAATTATATGAAGATATCAGTACTTTGATGATGAAGTATGGAAAATTGGATATGGGTAATATTGATGTGGCAGAGACAATGCAGGATTTGATGGAGGTTATGAAAACCAATCGGATTTCCATGCCGCATGGACTTACAATGCCGGCTAGAGGATTGACGCAGATGGAAGGCGTTATGGCAGACATTTGTCCGGAGATTAATATGGTAGAAATTGCAGCAGCCCGTATAAAAGGTGATTTCTGGCGTAATTTCGACTGGAAAAAAGAGTTAAAAAGCAGTGGTAAACATTTGTATCGTGCACTTCATAAAACAATAGATTTGCCATCAGTGACGGCAGATGTGATACAAGGCTTTATGAAAGGGCAGACAAGAGTAAATCTGGATTTACATGTGTCAAAAGATTTATCAGAGCTGTTGAGAAGACTTGTAAGAAATATTGTAATGGGGCTGTGGGTGATGGCACTTCTGATCAGTTCCAGCATTATCTGTACTACGGATATGAAACCGAAATTCCTAGGCATACCGGCATTGGGGGCCTTTGGCTATTTCATTGCCGTTATTATCGTATTTTATGTGTTTGCAAAACATATTTTTTCAAAGAGAAAGTAAAAATAAACTGAGGCTATTGCTGTATGTCTAAGCATGGCCTCCGTTTCCTTTTTGCTTTTGCTGCCGACAAATTCTTTTTGAATATGTTGACCGTTTTCATCTTCTATATAGAATCGATAATACCATTTAGAACCTTTTTGCCTGATAGAACCTTTACTCATTGTTAATGCCTCCTTAAATATAGTATTTATTATTATAGAAAAAAGCTATAAAAATATGACGATGCATACTTTTATAGCTTTCCCTTTATTTTTCCCTTATACGATTAGTGGGTATCCATTTTGTATTTATACACGTTCTGCAATATCGTACAGCAGTCTTTCGGAATCTTCCCATCCGAGGCAAGGATCTGTAATTGACTTGCCGTAAACATGATTTGCACAGCCAACTTTCTGGTTGCCTTCAACAATGTAGCTTTCAATCATGACACCCTTGACAAGCTTGCGGATGTCATCGGAGTGCTGACGGCTGCTTAATACTTCCTTGACAATACGGATCTGCTCTTTATGTTTTTTGCCGGAATTGGAATGGTTGGCATCAATCACACAGGCAGGATTCTTCAGGCCTTTTTCTGCATACATTTCATTGAGCAGCTGTAAGTCTTCGTAATGATAGTTTGGATGAGTCTGGCCATGTTTGTCAACAGCACCGCGCAGGATGGTATGGGCATATGGATTGCCGTCTGTTGTGGCATCCCATCCGCGATAGATGAAGTTGTGACCATGCTGGGCTGCAACGACGGAATTCAGCATAACGGATAAGTCACCGCTTGTTGGATTCTTCATACCTGTCGGTACTTCGATACCGCTGGCAACAAGACGATGCTGCTGGTCTTCCACGGATCGTGCACCTACAGCGACATAAGAAAGAATATCTGACAGATATCTGTAATTCTCCGGGTAGAGCATTTCATCTGCAATCGGCATTTTAAATGTCTGCAGTGCATGCATATGTATCTTTCTGATGGCGATGAGACCGTTTAATAAGTCAGGTGCTTCCTCAGGATTTGGCTGATGGAGCATACCTTTGTAGCCTTCACCGGTTGTACGAGGTTTGTTGGTATAGATACGCGGTACAAGCACCAGCTTGTCCTGAACCTTGTCCTGAACTTTGGCAAGTCTGCTGATATAGTCGCAGACTGCTTCTTCATTATCGGCGGAGCAAGGTCCGATGATGACCATAAATTTGTCGGAGGCACCTGTAATAATATCAATCAGTTCCTGGTCTTTTGCTGCCTTCAGGGCAGCCAGTTCTGCAGAAACAGGATATAATTCTTTGATTTCCATTGGTGTCGGAAGTTTTTTAGTTAAAACAAAGCTCATAAAGTTTCTCTCCTTGGTAACATTTTCGTAACTGTAAAAAATGTGAACAGTTACACATTTTCTGCAATCAATTATAGCTGAAAAGGAAAATGATGTAAAGGCATAAGTTAATGGGTACAAACGTAAACTGTAAAAAAAGCACGGTGATAGGTGATGGGAAAGAAAATAATAACAATTATTCTGTTATTGGGAATTTTCCTAAACAGCAGAGTTCTGTTTGTATATGCAGAGAATGAAAATACGGCAGAAAGTACGGAGTCAGGATCAATGTTGGAAAAAACAGAAGATCTGGAATTAAAAAATCAGGGGGCAGCCTCAAAAAAAGCAGCTGTAACAGTGACATCAGAGGCAGCGATTTTAATGGAGGCACAGACAGGAACGGTGATCTGTGAGAAGAACCAGGATGAGCGGGTCAGTCCGGCCAGTATCACTAAGATAATGACTTTGCTGTTGATATATGATGCACTTCATGACGGAAGGCTGCAGCTTTCAGATAAGGTGACTACCAGTGCCCATGCAAAATCCATGGGTGGATCCCAGGTTTTTCTTGAGGAAGGTGAAGTGCAGACAGTTGAAACAATGATCAAATGTATTGTCATCGCCTCGGGAAACGATGCTTCAGCAGCAATGGCGGAGCATATCAGCGGCAGCGAAGATGCTTTTGTGGCAGCCATGAACCAGAAAGCCGGTGAACTTGGAATGACAGGGACACATTTTGTAGATTGCTGCGGGTTGACGGATTCTGATGATCATTATACAACGGCAAAGGATGTTGCGTTGATGGCCCGCGCCCTTATAACGAATTACCCGGAGATTTCAGAGTATGCCACAATCTGGATGGAGAATATAACGCATGAAACGAAAAGAGGAAGCAGTGAATTTGGTCTGTCCAATACGAATAAACTTCTGAAAATGACCAATAATTTTGAAGTGACGGGTTTAAAAACAGGTTCTACTGCAAAAGCGGGCTATTGTTTTTGCGGAACCGCAGTGAAAGATGGCCTGAACCTTATTGCAGTGGTGATGGATGCGCCGGATTATAAAATCCGTTTTTCAGAGGTTCAGCAACTTTTAAACTATGGTTTTGCCAATTGCCGTGCTTACAAGGATGATAACCCTCCGGAGCTTTTGCCGATGGCAGTAAAAGACGGACAAAAGGAATGGGTGACGTTAGCCTATGAGCAGCCGTTTTCTTATATTACGTTTCGCGGTGAAAATCCTGAGGATATCCGTTCGGAACTGGTGCTTGATAATCATTTGATGCCGCCTTTTGAGGCAGGTACAAAGGCCGGACGGCTTGTGTATTATCTGGATGGACAGGAAATAGGAGATACAGCTGTTGTTGTAACGGAAGGTGTAGAGCGGGCCGGTTTCATTGATTATTTACAAAAAGTTTACAGGAATTTTATGAGCATCAGTGGTTAGATATAGGCTATTTAAATAATTCATGTTATAATAGACTGTATTGAAAAACTTTTTGGAGGATTATATGATGGATCAGCGCGTGTTACTTATGGTTAATCCAATGGCGGGGCGTCAGAAGATACGAAATGAATTGATTTATGTCGTTGATGCACTGACAAAAGCCGGATATGAGACGACTATTTATACAACACAGGGAAAAGATGCCACCAGAAAGCTTATGGCAGAAAAAGACAGCCAGTTTGACAAAGTGATCTGTTGCGGCGGTGACGGTACATTTAATGAGATTTTATCGGCAACCATGAACTGGGAAAAGCGGCCCTTGCTTGGTTATATTCCTGCGGGAACTACCAATGATTTTGCATCAGGTCTTAAACTGCCGTCTGATATCAGAGCAGCAGCGGAGAATATTATTCAGGGAACACCCCATACCGTAGATGCCGGAAGATTTAATCTGTCTTATTTTTCTTATGTGGCATCTTTTGGGGCTTTTACAGAGACTTCTTATTCAACGCCGCAGAATTTTAAGAATGCATTGGGACATCTGGCTTATATTCTTGAAGGGATTAAAGAAATTCCTGCGTTTACATCTTATACAGTCTGCATAGAAGCGGACGGACAGATTTATAAAGATGCCTATATCTTTGGAGCGGTCAGCAACGCCAGAAGCGTAGGCGGCATTCTGAAGATCAGTGATTCCCTGGTGGACTTAAATGATGGTATATTTGAAGTGATGATGATTAAGATGCCAAAGACTTTGATGGATCTCAGTGCTATTGTGACATCTCTGACATCCCTGAATCCGGCGAAGTATGATCCGTCCATGTTTCTGTTTTTACAGACAAAGTATTTGAAGATTACATTTGATCAGGAGATGGTATGGTCCCTGGACGGTGAACGTGTGAGCGGCGGCAGAACGGCAGAGATCAGCTGTATCAAAGATGCTTTCAAAATATTGACAGTCTGATTGAATGAATGGAGGCAGAATGAGAGAAAAGAAGAAATGGATGATGGCTGCGGCTGCTGCTGTGGGAGCAGTCACGGGCCGTATCTGCTATGAGTGCAGACATTTTACGACAGAATATTATGATGTCACTTCAGACAAAATACCGGAAGCTTTTGAGGGCTTCCGTTTTGTTGTGATGACAGATCTTCATAATTATGACTTTGATCATGGCAACAGGAAACTGTTGGCACAGATTGAGCATTTAAAACCGGATGCAGTCATGATTGCCGGGGATATGATTGATGCTCATCCGGGAGCAGATATGTCTGTTGCCATCCGGATGATGCGGATGCTGTGTGACAGGTGGCCGGTCTATTTTGGCAACGGTAATCATGAGCAGCGTATTGAACTGTATCCTGAGACATATGGGGACATGAATGAACGCTGGTGCAAAGCAATTCGGCATCCAAACCTCCACCTGTTGAGAAACCAGCATTTAAACATATGCAAAGATGGTGAAGAAATCTGTGTTTATGGTCTGGAACTGAATAGGAAGTATTATAAACGTTTCAGGAAAGTACCTATGACAAGGCATTACATGACGGAGAAACTGGGGATATGTGACAGGAACAGGTTCAATCTCCTGCTGGCACATAATCCGTTTTATTTTGATGAATATGCCAAATGGGGAGCAGATCTTGTATTGTCCGGGCATGTCCATGGCGGTGTGGTGATCCTGCCGTTTCTGGGCGGTGTGCTCTCGCCGCAGGTTCGCCTTTTTCCTAAATATTATGCAGGGGAATACTTCCGGGACAGCAGTGAGATGATCTTGAGCCGTGGGCTGCATATGCACAGTTTTCGTATTCGCCTGCTGAACATGCCGGAACTATCCTGTGTGACATTGCGTCGTTCCTGAAGAAAAGGATTGACAGATATGGCGGAAAATGCCACAATAGATAGACGAAAGGTAACTATTCAGTCCTTACTGCCTTCTGAATAGTTACGACGAAAGGTTCAAAAGCAGAATATGATGGAAATGACATTTAAATTAGAGGTTTTTGAAGGCCCGCTGGATTTGCTGCTGCATTTGATCGATATCAATAAGATTGACATTTATGATATTCCCATTTCACTGATCACGGATCAGTATATGGCATATATTCATCAGATGCAGATTGAGGATATGGATGTGACCAGTGATTTTCTGGTTATGGCGGCAACGTTGCTTCGCATCAAATCCAAGATGCTGCTGCCGGTGGAGACAGTGGAGGCAGAAGAAACGGGAGAGGATCCAAGGCTTGAACTGGTGAATCGACTGCTGGAATACAAAACCTACAAATATATTGCTCAGGAACTGAAGGACAGAGCATTTCTGGCAGCCCAGACAGTATATAAGCCCACGACCATTCCCCCTGATATGGTTTATACAGAACCGCCGGTGGATTTGGATGAGCTGGTGGGAGATATGAATCTGGAGAAACTTCATCGGATATTTCAGTCAGTGATGAAGCGTCAGTTTGATAAGATCGACCCGATACGAAGCAAGTACGGACGGATTGAGCAGGAACCGGTGAAACTGTCAGATAAGATGAGCAGCATTCGGAAGACTGTGGCCGAGCGGAAGAAACCGGTCAGTTTCAGGGGTCTTTTAAATGCACAGTCAACCAAAGAAGAAGTCATCGTCACATTTCTGGCGATACTTGAGTTGATGAAAGATGGTTCGGTAAGGATCGTACAGGAGCATCTGTTTGACGATATCATGATCTCACCGGGAGATACTATCCGACAACCGGAAGAGAATGCGACAGGAGTGACAGAATAGACATGGAAGAAGTTTTAAAGCCGGATGAAGCGGAGGCCGCCATTGAGGCCCTTTTATTTACCATGGGAGAGGCAATCAGTGCAGAAACCCTCGGTGCTGTCATCGGGCATGATAAGGCGACAGTGGTCAGGCTTGTACACCGTCTGATGGACAGATATCAGAATGAGAAGAGAGGTATCCGTATCATTGAATTGGATGGTGCTTTTCAGATGTGTACGAGTCCGGAGATGTATGATTATGTGATCAAACTGACACATCAGCCGAAGAAGCAGGTGTTGACAGATGTTATGCTTGAGACACTGGCGATCGTTGCCTATAAACAGCCGGTGACAAAGGCGGAGATTGAACAGATCCGCGGCGTCAGTTGCAGCCATGCGATCAATAAATTACTGGAATATGGTTTGATCACAGAAGCCGGAAGATTGAATGCACCGGGGCGGCCGATCCTCCTGGCTACAACAGAGGAATTTTTGCGGACCTTTGGTGTTCAGTCTGTAGAGAATCTCCCGTCGATTTCGCCGGAAGAGCTTGATACACTGAAGACAGAAGCAGAAGAAGAAGTTCAGATGACACTTGATGTATAGAGAGGAACAGTTATGAAGAATTCTAAGAAAAAAACAATGCGTTTTTATTTGACGCTGGCAGGCATCAAAGTATTGATCAAAGTCCTGCAGCTTTGTGGAAAGAATGCCACACATGTACCGGGCCGAAAAGCCATTAATATCTGTCCGGACTTTCTGGATCAGATTGATAAACCGGAGTTTATCATTGGCATTACCGGCACCAACGGCAAGACAACCGTATCCAATTTGATTGCAGATGTGATGCAGGACAACGGCTATGATATTGTAGATAATCGTTTTGGCGGCAATATTGATTCCGGTATTGCCTCCGCGTTGATTAAGAATTCCACCCTGGGCGGTCATATGAAGAAGAAATATGCCGTTTTGGAAATCGATGAGAGAATGACGACGAAGATTTTCCCGTATGTCCAGCCGGATATCCTTGTCTGCACCAATCTTTTCAGAGATTCCTATAAGAGAAATGCCCATTCAGAATTTATTTCAGGTATTCTGAATCAGACCATTCCCGCAAAATCAAAACTTGTTTTGAATGGAGAAGATCTTGTCAGCAACCATCTGGCACCGGACAATGACAGAGTTTACTTTGGCATTGCCTGCGAGGATGAGAAGACAACTTCTACCAACAACATCATCAAAGATGTGGTTGCCTGCCCGAAATGCGGTGCCAAACTGAATTATGAATATATCCGTTATAACCACATCGGACGTGCTTTCTGTCCGAATTGTGATTTTGGTTCACCGGAAATGGATTATGCTGTGGAAGCCATTGATTATAGAAACCGACGGGTGCATATCCGTACGCCGAAGGGCAATATGGAAGTGAAGCTGCTGGGAGATAATATTACAGATGCTTACAATACAGTGACAGCTGTTGCGGCTCTGGAGGAATTTGGTCTGACAGCAGATGCCATCAGCCGTTCCTTTGAGAAGATGCAGATTGCCGGAACACGTTTTGGATGTGTGGAGGTGAATGGCCGCAAGATTATTACAGATGTTGCCAAGGGACAGAACCCGATCGCTGTTTCAAGAGTTTGTGATTTTGTTCGCCATGAGCCGGGCAAAAAAGCAGTTGTGCTTATTCTGGATGATTATTTTGATCGTCAGGATTCATCTGAGAATATTGCATGGTTTTTTGATACAGATTTTGAATTTCTTAATGATCCGGGAATCACTCAGATTGTTGTGGGCGGACCGCGCTGTATGGATATGCATCTCAGACTTCTGATGGCCGGCATTCCGGAAGAGAAGATTATATGCTGTGATGAAGAGCCGGATACTGAAAAATATGTCGATCTTAATAAAGCGGAGCATGTTTATATTTTACATGATATTTATACAACACAGTATGCCAGAGCCATTCAGAAAAATCTGGGTGAGCATTTAAAAAAGGAGGGCAGATAGATGATGACACGTATTGAAGTATTATTTCCTGAGTTTTGCAGTCTTTTTGCGGATTCCAGCAATGTACGTTATCTTGAAAGATGTCTGCCGGATGCAGAGTTTGTGTATACTTCCTATATGGATGAACCATTATTCGTTACTGAGAAGCCGGATCTGATTTATATGGGTGCCATGACGGAAAGTGCACAGGAGAAGATTATTAAGAAATTAATGCCATATAAAGAGCGGATTGCCCAGTTGATTTCTGAGGATGTTCCGATGCTGTTTACCAACAATGCGGTGGAGATTTTTGGACAGTATATTGAGAATGAGGATGGTTCGAAGATTGAAGCATTGAACCTTTATCCGATTTATGCCAAACGTGATATGATGCATCGTTTCAATTGTCTACTGAGAGGCAGTTTTGATGATATTCAGATTGTTGGCTTTAAGACTCAGTTTACCATGGCTTACGGTGATACGGACAAGTATCCTTTTATTCACGTGGACAAGGGCACGGGCATGAACAAAGAGACGGTTAATGAAGGCATTCGTGATCATAACTTCTTTGCGACTTATCTTGTGGGGCCTTTCCTGGTTCTGAATCCACTATTTACGAAATATCTGCTGAATGATGTGATGAAGCTGGAGGCAACTCTGGCTTTTGAACCAGTGATTATGGAAGCTTATGAACGTCGTTTGAAGGAATTCCTTGATCCAAAGACACAATATTAAAAACAATTTCCTGTATAGACAACAGGATTCTGCACAGACTAAGAGCAGCTTACAGAACTGTTTTTTGGAGGTGCGCAAAAGTGATGAATATACAGAAATGTGCAATTGTAGGCTGCGGTGCCGTTGGGGCGACCGCAGCCTATACTTTACTTGGGAGCGGTCTTTTTAATGAACTGATACTGATTGATATCAATCGGAAAAAGGCAGAGGGAGAAGCCATGGATATTGGTCATGGGGTGCCTTTTATCCATCCCGTGGAAATTTATGCAGGGACTTATGAAGATTTGGCAGACGCCTATCTGGTGATCGTGACGGCGGGAGCCAATCAGCTTCCAGGAGAGTCGAGAATCAATTTGACAGAAAAAAATGTCCGGATTTTTCAGTCCATTATCCCGGAAATTGTCCGTTACAATACGGAATGCCTGCTGCTTATTGTTGCCAATCCGGTGGATATTCTGACAACTGTGGCCCTACGTCTGTCCGGTTTTCCACCGGAGAGAGTTATCGGCAGCGGAACAGTACTGGATTCTTCCAGGTTCAAGTACCGTCTGGGAGAGTATATCGGTATCGACCACCGCAATGTTCATGCATTTATTATTGGGGAACATGGTGACAGTGAGGTGGCGGTCTGGAGTTCAGCCACAGTATCCGGCATAGCTGTGAGGGATTTTTGTGATGAACTGGGGATTGTCTTTACACGGGAGCAGATGGATGAGATCGTCCGGGACGTGAAAAACAGTGCTTATGAGATTATAGAGAAAAAAGGAGCCACATTTTATGCAGTAGCGCTGGCAATCCGCCGTATTGCGGAAGCGCTGATCCGGGATGAACATTCTCTGTTGACCGTGTCCGGGTATTGCAGCGGAGCCTATGAGATTGAAGATGTCTGTATTGGGCTTCCGATGATCCTGGGCAGGGATGGCATTGAGAATATTGTGGAAATTCCGCTTAATCAGTTAGAAAAAGATAATCTCCATGAATCTGCCGATGCGCTGAAAAAGGTTTTGACGGATATGGGTATTAATTAAGATAAAAAATGCATAGATTAAGCCAGGAGTATCAATAGATAAGGTGATGCCCTGGCCTTTCAATAAAAGGCTGCGGGCAGAACCTGAAAGGACGGTTTGTGAATGAATGGCCGGATCAAACAAATGGGTCAATTCCTAATGGTTGCTTTAGGCATATTCTGTACATTGTTCATTCTAATACAAAATCCTGCGTCAGCGGCGGAGACGGAGCTGCAGGAGGAAAAGTTGTCATTGAACGCCCGTGCAGCAGTGCTGATGGATGCTGACAGCGGGCGTATTCTTTATGGCAAAGAGGCGGATAGTGTTTATCCTATGGCCAGTACAACCAAAATTATGACATTGATAGTGGCATTGGAAAATAATGAAGCAGATAAAATTGTGACAGCCTCTGCTTATGCGGCTTCCATGCCGAAGGTTCATCTGGGGGTGCAGGCAGGTGAGCGTTACCGCATGGAGGATTTATATTATGCCATGATGCTGGAATCTTTTAATGATGCGGCGGTGATGATTGCGGAGGGAACGGCAGGGAGCGTTGAAGCCTTTGCTGTAATGATGAATGAAAAGGCAGTCTCTCTGGGGTGCACGCAGACGTATTTTATTACCCCTAACGGGCTGGATGCTGTTGACGAAAAGGGTGTACACAGTTCCACAGCGGCGGATATGGCAAAGATCATGCGATATGCCATTCAAGACGAATTGTTCCGGCAGATCACGCAGACGATGCATTATGCATTTACTGATTGTGACGGAAAAAGAAGTTTCTCAGTACATAATAAAAATGCCCTGCTGACCATGATGGAAGGGGTTTTATCTGGGAAAACCGGATACACGGCAGATGCAGGCTATTGCTATGTCTGTGCCGTGCAGAAAGGAGACCAGACATTTATTGTAAGCCTTCTTGGCAGCGGATGGCCGCCACATAAAGGTTATAAGTGGTCGGATGTACAAACACTGCTAGACTATGGCGACAAGAATTATCGTTATCAGACCATTGATATCAGCAAAGAAGTTCCGGATAGGCAGGTACATGTTATGAACGGGGAACAGGATTTTGCCGCCGTGAGAGCCCAAGAGACAAATTACAGGTTTCTTTTAAGTTCGGAGGATAAAGTACATGTGGAGAGTGTGCTTCCGGGACAGTTGGAGGCACCGGTGGAGGCAGGACAGCCGGTGGGCAGTATTCAGGTATTTGTGAATGGTGATATAGCAGCAAAGAGCCATTACGCCGCCATAAACAAAACAGATGTCAAACGTACTTGGAGAGAGCGTTTGTTGAGAAAGTAAGTGATTGACTGTGGGAGGCTTATATGGGGCTTTTTGTATTATTTGCGGAATATTTTGGCTGGATTATAATATAAAATCACAAAGAATTTGAAATGAAAAAATATACAATTTATTGATAAATTATTGAAATAATACAAAAATTATCAATAAAAATAGTAAAAATATACAAATGTACTTGAAGCAATACAATTAGTCTGGTAAAATAACAGATAAGAAACGGCAAAGTTTTTGTCAGTTAAGAGAGGATGAGGGCATAATTATGAGTCAGGTTAAGGCAATGTCTGCCGTGGAACGTATTGAGAGTTTGTTGGATGCCGGAAGTTTTATCGAAATCGGTGCTTCTGTTCATGCAAGAAATACGGATTTTAACATGCCGGAGAAGCAGACGCCGGCAGATGGCGTAATCACAGGATATGGTACGATCGACAGCAATCTTGTCTATGTATTTAGTCAGGATCCATCTGTGATGGGCGGAGCGATCGGAGAGATGCATGCACGCAAGATTGAGAAGATCTATGAACTGGCATTGAAGATGGGTGCGCCGGTTATTGGCATGTATGACTGTGCAGGGCTGAGACTGCAGGAAGCAACAGATGCATTGGATGCGTTGGGAAAACTGTACAGACAACAGACAGCAGCTTCAGGTGTCATTCCGCAATATGCGGCAGTATTTGGCCAGTGCGGCGGCGGTACGGCTTTGCTGACAGCATTATCAGATTTTACTTTTATGGTGAAGGACACAAGCGCACTTTTTGTCAATGCACCGAATACACTGGATGATGGTTGCGGTGCGGCTGAGAGGTATGCCGGTGCAGAGTTTCAGGGCAGGGAGACTGGCAATGCGGATTTTGTCTGCGAGAACGAAGAAATACTGCTGGCACAGCTGCGTGAACTGGTGCTGATGCTTCCGTTTAATCAGGAAGATGTTCTGGAGTATGACGTATGCGAAGATGATTTGAACAGAAAGATCGCAGACTATTCAGGAACAGGTGATGCGGCACAGGTACTGAAGGATATCACGGATGTCGGCAGATATGTGGAAGTAACGGCCGGTTATGCCAGAGAGCTGGTGACAGCTTTTGTTAAGCTGAACGGACTTACTGTCGGTGCAGTGGCCAACAGAACAGAGATTCTGGATGAGAATGGTGAGGCAGCTGAATCATTTAACGGCAAGTTGACAACAGAAGGACTTCAGAAAGCAGCAGATTTTATTCGTTTCTGCGATGCATTTTCAATTCCGGTGCTGTCCCTGGTTTCTGCAACCGGCTTTGATACAACCGTGGCCAATGAAAAGAGTGTTGCCAGAGAAGCAGCCAGACTGATTCATACTTTTGCGGATGCATCCGCACCGAAGGTGACATTGCTGACAGGTGAAGCTTACGGCAGTGCTTATCTGACCATGAATTCAGGACATATCGGTGCAGATCTTGTTTATGCATGGCCGACGGCGTCTGTTGGCATGATGCCTGCAGAGAATGCGGTAAAGATTATCTACAATGATGAGATTAATGCTTCTGATGATGCACAGGGACTGATCGCAGAGAAGGCAGCAGCTTATGCGGCACTTCAGACGAGTCCTGAATCTGCGGCAGGCAGAGGTTATGTGGATGCGGTGATTGAACCGGAGAGTACAAGACAGCATTTGATCGCAGCATTTGAGATGCTTTATTCAAAGCGAGCCGTACGACCTTCTAAGAAGCACAGTACGCTGTAATTGGAGGCGCTATCTATGAAGAAGAAATTAATGGCTTGTGCGGCTTTTTTGCTGCCGACGCTGGCGCTTACCGGCTGTGGTTCACAGTTTGGAGATAAGATGGTAAGAGCCGGAATGAATACATTGATGGGTATGGGAACAGTCTTTGTTGTTCTGATATTCATTGCATTTCTCATATCAAGATTTAAATACATCAGTCAGCTGGAGAACTGGTTCAGAAACCGTAAGACGAAGAATGAACAGGCAGTTACTGAGACTGTTGCTGAAGAACCGGCGGCAGATGAGGAAGAAATTGATGAAACGGATGATCTGGCTCTTGTGGCAGTGATTACTGCTGCACTGGCTGCATCCCTTGAGACATCACCGGATAAGTTAATCGTCCGTTCAATTCGAAGAAAAAATACGAACCGCTGGTAGGAGGATAAGTAATTATGAAAAACTATATTGTGACCGTTAATGGTGTCAGCTATGAAGTTTCTGTTGAGGAAGTAGGAGAGGGTCAGGCAGCAGCGCCTGCAGCCGCTCCAGTGAAAGCCACTCCTGTAAAGGCAGCAGCCCCTGCTAAGAAGGCCAAAGCATCCGGAGCAGCAGGCTCTGTGAAGGTTTCTGCACCAATGCCAGGCAAGATCATTGCAGTGAAGAAAGATGCCGGTGCTGCAGTGAAGAAGGGCGAAGTCATTCTTGTCCTTGAAGCGATGAAGATGGAGAACGAAATTGTTGCACCGCAGGATGGCACAGTTGCATCTGTGAATGTTGGAGCCGGTGATGCGGTTGAAGCCGGTGATGTTCTCGCAACGATGAATTAATGTCACTGTTAATTTAATTCATCTGTACGGGAGGCTTCAATATGGATTATATTTTTACAACATTAGGAAATCTCGTCCATCAGACTGCATTTTTCAATCTGACGGTGGGAAATTTTATCATGATATTTGTGGCATGCTTTTTCCTGTATCTGGCCATTGGACGCGGTTATGAGCCGCTTCTTCTTGTGCCGATCGCATTTGGCATGCTTCTGGTCAATCTGTATCCGGATATCATGAAAACTGTGGAGGAGGCCGCTGCGGACGGCAGTACATCAGCTGGTCTTCTGCATTATTTCTTTCTTGGAGACGAGTGGGGCATATGGCCGTCACTGATCTTCCTTGGTGTCGGTGCCATGACGGACTTTGGACCGCTGATCGCCAATCCTGCCAGCTTCCTTCTGGGAGCAGCAGCACAGTTTGGTATTTTCTTTGCTTATATTGGCGCTATGTGTCTTGGATTTGAAGATGCAGCGGCTGCAGCAATTTCCATTATTGGCGGTGCGGACGGCCCGACATCCATATATCTGGCCAGTAAGCTGGGACAGGCACATCTTATGGGACCGATTGCCGTAGCGGCATATTCCTATATGTCCCTGGTACCGATCATTCAGCCGCCGATCATGAAGGCACTGACAACAAAAGAAGAACGTTCCATCAAGATGGAGCAGTTAAGACCGGTATCCAAGCTGGAGAAGATCCTTTTCCCTATCATTGTTACTGTTGTGGTCGTACTGATTCTGCCTTCAACAGCACCCCTTGTAGGTATGCTGATGCTGGGCAACCTTTTCAGGGAAAGCGGTGTGGTTAAACAGCTTGCTGAAACAGCATCTAATGCCATGATGTATATCATCGTTATTCTTCTTGGTACATCCGTTGGTGCCACAACAAGTGCAGAAGCATTCCTGAATTGGACAACCATCAAGATTGTAGCCCTTGGCCTGATAGCCTTTGCAGTGGGAACAGCATCCGGTGTCCTGTTTGGCAAAATTATGTGCAAAGTAACCGGAGGCAAGGTGAATCCTCTGATTGGTTCCGCGGGCGTATCCGCAGTACCGATGGCAGCCCGTGTTTCTCAGAAAGTCGGTGCAGAAGAGGATCCGACAAATTTCCTGTTGATGCATGCCATGGGACCGAACGTTGCCGGTGTTATCGGTACAGCAGTTGCTGCCGGTGTGTTTATGGCTATTTTTGGTGCATAAGGATTCGGTTTTTACGATGTATCTGCAGAGCAGACACGGATTTGGCGCCGGTGTCTGCGGGCAGATCCTGAGTTTGATAAATGAATGATAGGAGAATGAAAAATGTCCGAGATTAAGAAAAAACCTGTGGGTATTACTGAGACTATTCTCAGAGATGCCCATCAGTCACAAATTGCCACACGAATGACGACAGAGCAGATGCTGCCGATTATCGACAAGATGGATCAGGTTGGCTACCATTCTGTAGAATGCTGGGGCGGAGCCACTTTTGATGCCTGCCTGCGTTTCCTGAAGGAGGATCCATGGGAGAGACTTCGTAAATTAAGAGACGGATTTAAGCATACAAAGCTTCAGATGCTGTTCAGAGGTCAGAATATTCTTGGCTATCGTCATTACGCAGATGATGTGGTCGAGTATTTTGTTCAGAAATCCATTGCAAATGGTATTGATATTATTCGTATTTTTGATGCGTTTAACGATCTCCGCAACCTTGAAACATCTGTTAAGGCCTGCAAAAAGGAAGGCGGCCATGCACAGATCGCGCTTTGTTATACACTTGGAGAAGCGTATACCCTGGATTACTGGAAAGAAATTGCCAAGAGAATCGAGGAGATGGGGGCTGATTCCATCTGTATTAAGGATATGGCAGGCTTGCTTGTGCCTTATGAGGCAGAAGAACTTGTAAAAGCGTTAAAGGCTTCTACAAAACTGCCAATTCAGCTGCATACCCATTACACAAGTGGTGTTGCTTCAATGACCTATATGAAGGCTGTTGAGGCAGGCTGTGATATCATTGATACAGCGATGTCACCGTTCGCCCTGGGCACCAGTCAGCCGGCTACAGAGGTGATGTGTGAGACATTCAGGGGCACACCGTTTGATACAGGCCTTGATCAGAAACTGCTGGCAGAGATTGCAGATTATTTCAGACCGATTCAGGAAGAAGCTTTAAAGAGCGGTCTGCTGAATCCGAAGGTGCTTGGCGTCAACATCAAGACACTGATGTATCAGGTACCCGGCGGTATGCTTTCCAATCTGGTATCGCAGTTGAAAGATGCACATGCAGAGGATAAATATTATGATGTACTTGAGGAAATCCCTCGTGTAAGAAAAGACTTTGGTGAACCGCCGCTTGTAACACCATCATCACAGATTGTCGGTACCCAGGCTGTACTGAACGTTCTGATGGGTGAACGCTATAAGATGATCACCAAAGAAAGCAAGGCACTGCTTCATGGCGAATATGGTCAGACCGTGAAGCCGTTTAATCCTGAAGTTCAGAAGAAAGCCTGTGGTGATGAGACGCCGATCACGTGTCGTCCGGCGGACCTTCTGAAACCTGAGCTGAAGGAAATGGAGAAAGAGATGGCCCGCTATAAACAGCAGGATGAAGATGTATTATCCTATGCTTTATTCCCGCAGGTAGCCGTTGATTTCTTCAAATACCGGGAGGCACAGCAGGAGAAAGTGGATCCGGCCAAAGCAGATACGAAAGCCGGAGCATATCCGGTATAAGAGATAGCTGATTTTATATTTTGATGATATGTGGTCAGAAGCATAAAAAGAAATCCCCAATGAGCAATTGTTCGTTGGGGATTTCTTATGAAAATCTACGGTTCCCACGCCGATTGGTTCATCCAATCACGTTAGAGAATTAACATGAAATAGGATGGGCCAATTTTGATTTTCGGAGGTTTTATAGAACAATAGTGCTGAAAGAAATTGATGATAGACGATGATTTTCAGACAAAAAAATAAGAACTTCAAAAAATTTGAAAAAAGTACTGTACAAATTTAAAATTCATGATATAATAACATCAACACGATGTTAATAAATTAACGAATGCTTATGGGAGTTGAAAACGCATAGAATGATGAATGAGAGAATAACAGTTTTCAAAGGGCATCGTTAATGAGCGCGTGAGTTGCTTTATTAATATTTTATCATGTTATGTTATTGAAAGGGAGAACAAGATCATGGGAGAAATTGTAATTGCTAGTGCATGTAGAACAGCTATTGGTACATTTGGCGGTACTTTAAAGGACGTTCCGGCAGCAGAACTTGGTGCAATCGTTGTTAAAGAAGCAGTTAAGAGAGCAGGCATCAAACCTGAGATGGTTGATGAAGTTATTTTTGGTAATGTATTACAGGCAGGTCTTGGACAGAATATCGCTCGTCAGGTTACATTAAAAGCAGGTCTTCCTATTGAGACAACAGCTATGACAATCAATATTGTTTGTGGTTCCGGATTGAAGAGTGTTGCTCTTGCAGCTAACCAGATTCTTGCAGGCGAATCTGAAATCGTTGTCTGCGGTGGTACAGAAAACATGAGTGCTGCTCCATATGCAGTTCCAAGTGCTCGTTGGGGTGCAAGAATGAACAATTCTAAGATGATCGACGTTATGGTTAACGATGGTCTGTGGGATGCTTTCAATCAGTATCATATGGGTATTACAGCAGAAAATGTTGCTGAGAAATATGGTATCACAAGAGAGATGCAGGATGAATTCGCAGTAGCTTCCCAGAGCAAAGCTGAAGCAGCAATCAAAGCCGGTAAGTTCAAAGATGAAATCGTTCCTGTTGTTATCCACGGCAAGAAGGGTGATACAGTATTTGATACAGATGAACATCCGAAATTTGGCACAACAATCGAGAAAGTTGCTAAATTAAAACCAGCTTTCAAGAGAGACGGCGGTACAGTTACAGCAGCTAACGCTTCCGGTATCAATGATAGTGCAGCAGCTCTGGTTGTTATGTCCAAAGAAAAAGCTGATGAATTAGGTATTAAACCTCTGGCAACAATCGTTTCCTATGCTACAGGCGGTGTAGATCCTTCAATCATGGGTGTTGGACCTGTTCCTGCAGTTACAAAGGCAATGGCCAGAGCTAATATGACAATTGATGATATTGATCTGGTTGAAGCAAATGAAGCTTTTGCAGCTCAGTCTCTGGCAGTTGCTCAGGATCTTAAGTTTGATATGAGCAAAGTCAATGTTAATGGTGGTGCAATCGCTCTCGGCCATCCAATTGGTGCATCAGGTGCCAGAATTCTTGTTACATTATTATATGAATTACAGAAGAGAGAAGATGCTCATACAGGTCTTGCTACACTGTGTATTGGTGGCGGCCAGGGTCAGGCTCTTATCGTTAAAAAATAATTCCTTTTCTTCTAACATACATAGAGGATGAAAGAAAGGCTGTTTCAGAACATGTTTTGAAGCAGCCTTTTCTTTGCATGAACAGAATATGCGAAAGCGCATCCTTTGCTTACTTGCGGGAATGAAAAATCTGTGTTATGATAAAACGGATTGATGAAAAAACTGGAGGCAAATATGGATACATCGACAGATGTTCTGCAATTAATAGAGGAATCTTATAAAACATTCAGCAAAGGGCAGAGATATATAGCAAATTATATATGCAGTAATTATGATAAAGCTGTGGATATGACAGCGGCACGCCTTGGCAAGATCGTAGGAGTCAGTGAGTCAACGGTCGTACGTTTTGCAACGGAACTCGGCTTTAAGGGATATCCGCAGTTTCAGAAAGCGTTGGGAGAGCTTGTGAAGCAGAGATTGAGCTCTGTACAGAGAATTTCGCTGGCATACGAACGTTTATCCGAAAGTCCGGATCTTATATCTTCCGTCATTAATAATGATATTCAGAATTTAAAGCATACGGAAGAAATGCTCGACCGAGAAGCTTTTTACAAAGCCGTAGATTTGATTGGAGATGCCAGAAAGATTTATGTGATCGGCGGCAGGAGCTGCAGTACACTGGCTTCATTTTTGAGCTATTATCTGAACTATATATTTGATGATGTCCGCTTGATGCGTTCTGACAGTGTGACAGAGTCTATTGAAGAAATCCATCGCATTGGTGATGAGGATGTGATTATTGCAATCAGTTTTCCACGTTATTCCGTAAAGACAATTCAGACAGTTTCTTTTGCAAAGAACCGTAAGGCGAAGATTATTGCGATTACAGATGGTGCGCAGTCACCGCTGGCCAAGTATGCGGACTGTTCAATTTATGCTGGCAGCGATATGGTTTCATTTGTGGATTCCCTTGTGGCCCCTCTTAGTGTGGTGAACGTATTGCTGGCAGCATTGAGTATGAGGTATAAGGATTCTGTGACAGATACAATGTTGTCTATGGAATCAATATGGAACACGATGAATGAATATGAACATATTGATTAAAGAATCCGGATGGAGTTTTATATGAGAAAGATAATAATCATCGGCGGCGGTGCTGCCGGTATGTTTGCGGCCATTTCGGCAGCAGATGAACATACAGAAGTTCATATATATGAACATAATGAGAAGCTTGGAAAGAAGCTGTTTATCACAGGAAAGGGACGCTGCAATATTACCAATGGCTGTGATGATGTGGAAGAATTGCTGGCGCATGTGGTCACAAACGCCAGATTTTTGTATTCGGCATTTTATACATTCAGTAATCAGGATATGATGCAGTTTCTATCTGATCAGGGACTGAAATTGAAAACTGAGAGAGGACAGAGAGTATTTCCGGTTTCAGATAAGTCCTCAGATGTGATTCGGACATTGGAACGGGTATTAAAGGACAGAGGTGTTTATATTCATCTCCGACAGGAAGTGAAAGAATTGCTGGTTGAGAATGGTGAGATTTGTGGAATCCGACTGTCTGACGGACAAAAGGTCAATGCGGATACCGTTATTATAGCTACAGGCGGCATGTCCTATCCTTCCACAGGTTCAACAGGGGATGGTTATCGTATGGCGGAAGCTGCAGGCCATCATGTAACAAAAAGAGTACCGTCTCTTGTACCGATGACAGTTGCTGATGAATGGTGTCCGGAACTTCAGGGATTATCTTTGAAGAACATTACATTTACCATGAAATGCGGCAAGAAGAATTTCTATCAGGAATTTGGGGAAATGATGTTTACGCATTTTGGTATCACCGGACCTGTTGTATTGAGCGGAAGTACACATCTTGCTCCATATCTGAAGAAAGGAACGGTAACAGCGGAGATCGACCTGAAACCGTCACTGACAGATGAGCAGTTGGATGCCCGGCTTCTCAGGGATTTTGAGAAGAATATCAATAAGCAGATCAGGAACTCTCTGTCAGAGCTTCTGCCGGCAAGTATGATTCCGATCATTATCAGATTATCGGGAATTGATCCTTATACTGTCGTACATGATGTAACCAGACAGCAGCGACAGACACTGGTACATGTGATGCATCATCTGACCATGACGGTGACAGGGGTGCGCGGATTTAATGAAGCCATCATTACCCAGGGCGGCATTCGTGTCAAAGATGTAGATCCGGGCACAATGGAATCGAAGCTTATAAAGGGACTGTATTTTGCTGGTGAAGTGTTGGATTTGGACGCTGTTACAGGCGGATATAATCTTCAGATTGCCTGGTCGACTGCTTATCTGGCAGGAAAATCTGCAGCAGGAGCGATCACAGAGTAAAGGAATGAAAAAGATGAGTATAAATGTAGCAATTGATGGACCGGCAGGCGCAGGCAAGAGTACGATTGCCAGGATGCTTGCCAGTGAATTGAATTATATTTATGTAGATACAGGAGCAATGTATCGTGCCATGGCACTTTATATGATCGAACACAAAATAGATGTCAGCCATCTGGATGAAGTCGGAAGTGCCTGCGATGCCATTACAATTGATATTCAATACAGTGCCGGTGAACAGCAGGTGATCCTGAATGGAAAGAATGTCAATGACTTTATCAGGACTGAGACAGTCAGTGAGATGTCCAGCAAGATTTCTGCTATACCGGAAGTAAGAGAGAAATTGCTTTCGCTGCAGCGATCTCTGGCGGCGGCAGAGAATGTGATCATGGACGGCAGAGACATTGGCACGCATGTACTGCCGAATGCAGATGTGAAGATTTTTTTGACGGCAGATGCACATGTTCGTGCTGTTCGGCGTTATGAAGAATTTATAGCCAAGGGTGTCAGTTGTACATTGGAGAATGTTGAAAGAGAAGTTATCGAACGGGATGAACGGGATATGAATCGTGCCATTGCACCGTTGAAACAGGCTGAAGACGCTGTCAGAGTGGATACTTCAGCTATGACTATTGAGGAAGTTGTCTGTTATCTGAAAAACCTGATTGGACAGGCTGTTGCGAGGTAAGTTTCTATGAGAAATGTTATACTGGCCAAGACTGCCGGCTTCTGCTTCGGTGTTCGCCGGGCGGTGGACATGGCCTATAGTCTGGCAGGAAAGCACAAAGTCTATACCTACGGTCCGATTATACATAATGAGACCGTTGTAGATGATCTTGAATCAAAGGGAGTGAGAGTGGTTCATTCCATTGATGAAGCAGCCGGCCTTCGCGGAGGAACGATGATCATCCGTTCTCATGGGGCATCAAAGAATGAAATTAATCTTTTGAAACAGATGGGATTTGAAATTGTGGATGCCACATGTCCTTTTGTTAAGAAGATCCATCGGATAGTTGAAGATTACAGCGGCCAGGGTTATGGTATTGTTATTATAGGCAGTGCTGCACATCCTGAGGTTCAGGCAATCAGCGGCTGGTGCAAGGAACCGCCGGTGATCATCGAATCAGTGGAAGAAGCAGAGAATTTTTCGCCTGATCCGGACAAAAAATTGTGCCTTGTGTCACAAACGACATTTAATTACAATAAATTTCAATTATTAGTTGAAATTATTTCAAAAAAGGGTTATGATATAAGATGTCTAAATACTATATGTAATGCGACAGAGGAACGCCAGTCAGAAGCCCGGGATATAGCCGGACGCGTTGATGCGATGATTGTCATCGGCGGAAGACAAAGTTCCAATACGCAGAAATTATATGATATTTGCAAAAACGAATGTAAAAATACTTACTATATACAGACACTTGTTGACTTGGATTTGAAGACATTTGAATCTATAGGTAATGTAGGTATTACAGCAGGGGCATCGACCCCAAATAATATTATCGAGGAGGTTCACACCAATATGTCAGAAATGGGTAATGAACAGAGTTTTGAACAGATGCTGGAAGCATCATTAAAAACTATCAGAACAGGAGAAGTCGTTGAAGGTACCGTCATCGATGTTAAAGAAGACGAGATCATTCTTAATATAGGCTACAAAGCAGACGGAATCATCACGAGAAATGAGTATTCCAATACATCTAATCTTGATCTCAGAACAGTTGTTAATGTCGGCGATACAATGCAGGCTAAGGTTCTGAAAGTAAATGATGGTGAAGGTCAGGTTCTCTTAACATACAAGAGACTGCTTGCTGAAAGAGGCAATAAGAGAATTGAAGAAGCTTACAACAACAAGGAAGTACTTACAGCGAAAGTTGCTAATGTCCTTGAGGGCGGTTTAAGCGTTGTGGTAGAAGAAGCAAGAGTATTTATCCCTGCAAGCCTTGTTTCCGATACTTATGAGAAGAACCTGTCCAAGTATCAGGATCAGGAAATCTCTTTTGTTATCACAGAATTCAACCCTCGCAAGAGAAGAATCATCGGTGATAGAAAACAGCTCATCCTTGCTGAAAAAGCTCAGAAACAGAAAGAATTATTTGAAAAGATTAATATCGGTGATACAGTTGAAGGCCGCGTAAAGAATGTAACAGATTTCGGTGCATTCATTGATCTTGGCGGTGCAGATGGTCTTCTTCATATTTCAGAGATGTCCTGGGGCAGAGTTGAGAATCCAAAGAAGGTTCTTAAAGTCGGCGATACACTGAAAGTCCTGATCAAAGATATTCAGGGCGAGAAGATTGCATTAAGCCTGAAATTCCCAGAAACAAATCCATGGCTTACAGCTGCTGAAAAATATGCAGTAGGCAATGTTGTTGAAGGTAAAGTAGCAAGAATGACAGACTTTGGTGCATTTGTTGAACTGGAGCCAGGTGTAGATGCTCTCCTTCATGTATCTCAGATCTCAAGAGATCATGTAGACAAACCATCAGATGTTCTTTCTTATGGTCAGGTTATTACAGCAAAGGTTGTTGATTTCAATGAAGAATCCCAGAAGATCAGCCTGAGCATGAAAGCACTGGATACAAAAGAAGAAACTGAAGAATAATTTTTGAATTCAGGAGAGGCTTTGCCTGCTGTTGGCAGGTAGGGCCTCTTTTTTCTCAAGGAGGTTTTATATGCAGCCGTACTATGCCATAAAGTTAAAATGCTTTATCCTGCGTCTGATGATGGGGTGTTCCCTTTTGCTTATTTCTATAGGGATTACCGTATCCATTGTACAGGAGATAATGGAAAGTTATGATGTCAACAGCAAACTGGCGTATATATTGGGGCTGGTAATTTGTGCATTGATGGTCTTACTGGGTGTCTGGCTGATTTATCAGGCATTTCATTTTGAAAGGTTTGTTTTTGGCAAAAGCAAATCAGGCTATGCGCTGCTGAAGAAAGATATGCAGAATGAATCTGTTGTCAGTGCTGGTGATCTGATCGTGACAGACCAGTTTTTGCTGCTTTTTTCATTGCATTTATTGAATATGTGCAAAGTGATCCGTCTGGATAACATTATTGCCTGTTTTGAGGATCCTGTTTATGGAACGGTTGCAAAGCCTTCAGAATACACTTTATTTATTTATGACAGGGATTTCAAATGTCATACAATTGTTCTGGATGCAAAGCAGTCGGAAGCAGGGCATCTTGCCAAGCTGAAGATCAGTCAGACACATCCGTGGATTTATGCTGTCAGCAGAGATACATTTCTTGACAGGACGATGACCAAGAATGGCAGGCGTAATTTCTTAAATGAGATAGAGAAGAGAAAGTACAAGATGTCTTCTCATGTCAATGTGGAAGCTGAAGCAGAGACGGAGATTGACCAGATGGTCAGCGATACCAGAAAGAAACTGGATTTTCATTCCATCCTTGGAAAAACCGATAAAAACCAACAGAAGAAAAAATAAAACCCGCAAAGACAAAGAACGGCGATTATATAGACGTCGGAATTGAAAGGGGTTAGCTTGTAATGAAAAATAAAATAATTGAATTTATAAAAACGTTGTACAGTAAACATGTACAGCGTTTTTTATATAAGCTAAAAGAGCATTGGATATTTTATTCGGCAATAGGTTTAACCGCTGTTTATTTGTACGGTATGATAGTTTCGTCATTTATAAATGCGGTACATAATTTCGCTACAAATACCGATGAAAAAATATTTACGCTTAATCCGATAAAGTGTATTGCAGCTGTGTTTACTCCGTATGGATTGGGTATAACCTTTTATATTGTCATAATGTATTTATTGATACATCAGAACTGGGTAGGGTATATCACGGGAGTGAAAATAAAAAAAGATGAACGCAATTTCTATACGGTCAATGAAGGGACGCATGGAACATCGGGCTGGATGGATAAAAAGCATATGCAAAAAACATTTTTGATGGGTGAAGCTGACAAAGTGAAAGGACCTATACTCGGTAAAGTGGACGTCGGAGGATATTACGAATATCTTGGCTTAAATTCCGGTAACGGACTTAATAAACACATAATGACCTACGGTGCATCGGGTGCAGGTAAGTCAAGAGGATTTGTGAAACCGTTTATATTGAAAACGGCACAGTTAAAACAAAGTATGATAATAGTTGATCCTAAAGCCGAAATGGCGGAGCAAATGTCTGAATATTTAAGAGAACAAGGCTATGTAGTAAAGATGTTTAATCTGCTGAATAAGGACAATTCGGACGGTTGGAACTGTTTGGGCGAGATAGATGGCAATGTGGATAAGGTACAGAATGTTGCGGAAGTAATAATTCGTAATACATCTGAGGATGGACAAAAAGCAGATTTCTGGGATAAGGCAGAAAAGAATTTGCTTGTTGCACTAATACATTATGTATGCACTTTAAAAGACCCGTTGACAGGTGAGCTTTTGCCGATACAAAAGCGTTCACTTGCTACGATATACGATATGCTTTCAAGTGAGGGACAAAAGAGCTTAGACGCAAAAATGCGGAGTTTGCCGCTCGACCATCCGGCAAGAGCACCATACGGTATATTTAAGCAAGCAGCATCTAATCTATGGGGTAATATGTTCATTGGACTTGGTTCAAGATTGAATGTTTTTCAAAATAAATTGGTTAAGAAAATAACGAGTTATCACGAAATAGACCTTGAACTTCCTGGTAAACAACCGTGTGCGTATTTTTGTATCATATCGGACC